>Cebus_capucinus_imitator_PRJNA485217_SSR096__coassemble_278_pt1 | contig 33396 bp, 22 predicted proteins | sample Cebus_capucinus_imitator_PRJNA485217_SSR096__metabat2_high_PE_003 | metagenome-assembled genome bin Cebus_capucinus_imitator_PRJNA485217_SSR096 | reverse complement strand
AAGCTCTCCAAGGAGATCGGAAAGCTGATGGGGCAGGGCAAGAAGGAAGAGGCTGAGGCAGTGAAGGCTCAGGTCAATGCCAACTCCGCACGTTTGAGCGAGCTGGAGGCACAGGAAGCAGAGCTTGCAGAGCGCATCAAGACTATCATGATGACCATTCCCAACATCATTGATCCGAGCGTTCCGATCGGCAAGGACGACAGCGAGAACGTGGAGCGTGAGCGTTTCGGTGAGCCCGTGGTTCCGGATTTTGAGATTCCCTACCATACCGAGATCATGGAGCGTTTCTGCGGTATTGACTTAGAGGCTGCAAGAAGAGTGGCAGGAAACGGCTTCTACTACCTGATGGGAGACATCGCAAGATTACATTCCTCCATTCTGGCATATGCGAGAGATTTCATGATTAACCGCGGCTTCACTTACTGCGTACCGCCTTTCATGATCCGCAGCAACGTTGTGACTGGAGTTATGAGCTTTGCGGAGATGGATGCCATGATGTACAAGATCGAGGGAGAGGATCTCTACCTGATCGGAACGAGTGAGCATTCCATGATCGGTAAGTTCATCGACACCGTGACTCCTGAGACGCAGCTTCCTCTGACTCTGACCAGCTACTCTCCGTGCTTCCGCAAGGAGAAGGGCGCGCACGGCATCGAGGAGAGAGGCGTTTACCGCATCCATCAATTTGAGAAGCAGGAGATGATCGTGGTCTGCAAGCCGGAGGAGAGCCCCATGTGGTTTGACAAGCTGTGGCAGAACACCGTAGATCTGTTCCGCACTTTGGATATCCCGGTTCGTACTCTGGAGTGCTGCTCCGGCGATCTGGCTGACTTAAAGGTGAAGTCCGTGGACGTTGAGGCATGGTCTCCCCGCCAGAAGAAGTACTTTGAGGTCGGAAGCTGCTCCAACCTGGGCGATGCACAGGCGCGCCGCTTAAAGATCCGTGTGCAGGGCGAGGACGGAAACCGTTACCTGGCACATACCTTAAATAATACCGTTGTTGCTCCGCCTCGTATGCTGATCGCATTCCTGGAGAACAACCTTCAGGCAGACGGAAGCGTTCGCATTCCGGAGGCTCTGCGTCCCTACATGGGCGGTCAGACCGAGCTGCGCTAATCCAAAAGACAATAAAAAAGAATCCTGTGCGATGCAGGATTCTTTTTTTGTGAAATCGTATCTTTATTTGTATTCGCTGTACTTTTCCTCGCAATACTGGCAGCGGTACGTCTCGTTCTTTGCGTCGGAGAGGTAGAATACCTGGGGCAGTTCCTGCTCGATGGAGGTGATGCAGCGGGGATTCTTGCAGCGGATCACGTTGGTGATCTTTTTGGGGAGCTTTAAGGTGCGCTTCTCGGCGATGCGGTCGTCACGGATGATATTGACTGTGATGTTGTGGTCAATGTAGCCGAGTACATCCAGATCCACGGTATCGAGTCCGCCCTCGATCTTGATGATGTCCTTGCGTCCCATCTTGTTGCTGCGGGCGTTCTTGATGATGGCAACCTGGCATTCCAGCTTGTCAAGTCCAAGGTGATCGTAGATGTCCAGGCTCTTTCCAGCCTCAATGTGGTATAAGACAATGCCTTCTTTTAATCCGCTGATATTTAACATGGCTTTTCTACCTCCAGTAATGTCATAATCAGTGCCATACGAACGTAAACGCCGTACTGTGCCTGGTCAAAATAAGCTGCTCTAGGATCATCATCCACCTCAACGGAGATCTCGTTGACTCTGGGAAGGGGATGCAGAACGAACATATCATCCTTTGCCAGTTTCATCTTCTTTTTATCCAGAATGTAGCAATCCTTTAAGCGGATGTAATCTTCCTCATTGAAGAAACGCTCTTTCTGAACACGGGTCATATACAGAATATCAAGGGAGCCGATGGCATCGTCCAGGCTTCCAACCTCCTCAAAGGGGATGTTGTTTGCCTTTAAAACGTCCTCACGAATGCTGTCGGGAACGCGAAGTTCCTCAGGAGAGATCAGGACAAACTTGATGCCCTCGTAGCGTGCCATGGCGTTGATCAGAGAGTGAACGGTGCGTCCAAACTTCAAGTCGCCGCACATACCGATGGTCAGGTTGTTGAGTCGTCCTTTTTTGGAGCGGATCGTCATCAGGTCGGTCAGCGTCTGCGTGGGATGCTGATGACCGCCGTCACCTGCATTGATAACCGGGATTCTCGCCTTCTGAGCTGCGACAAATGCAGCACCTTCTTTGGGATGACGCATTGCACAGATGTCTGCGTAGCAGGAAATCATGCGGATGGTGTCTGCAACGCTCTCTCCCTTTGCGGCAGAGCTGGAGGTGGCAGAGGCAAAGCCTAATACGTTGCCGCCGAGGTTGAGCATCGCTGCTTCAAAACTCAGGCGTGTTCTGGTGCTGGGCTCGTAGAACAGAGTTGCCAGTTTCTTGCCATCGCACACATGGGCGTACTTGGGAAGATTGCCTTCAATGTCTCTTGCCAGTGCCAACAGACTGTCAATTTCTTCCACAGAGAAGTCAAGAGGGTTCAGTAAATGTCTCATGGTTTTCTCCTTTGATATAAATTGTATTGTAATTTGAAAATAATGGTAGACGTACCAGTGCGATAGCCGGTCCAGCCAGATATGGCACTGATTTGTGCCTCGTCATATTCTGGCACAGAATCCAATATAAGTCAAGCAAAATTTCGTCAGAAACACTTAATGAAGCTGAAATGAAAAAGAAGGGGACAGAATGCGCGCCAGATGGTATACTGATGGGGAGATGATTAGGAAGGAGCGTGGCGCATGGGAGAAAACGCAAAGGAGCAGCCTGTGATCGTGGTGAAGAACCTCTATAAAGTCTACCGTGTGGGCGAGACGAAGGTGTATGCCTTAAACGGTGTTGATTTTACCATCAACCGGGGAGAATTTGTTGCGATTGTCGGAACATCCGGCTCTGGAAAATCAACCTTACTCAATATGCTGGCTGGTTTGGAAAAACCGAGCAAGGGGGAGATTATTGTGGCGGGGAAACACATTGAAAAACTGGGGGAGAGTCAGCTTGTGACGTTTCGCAGACAGCAGGTCGGGTTCATTTTCCAGTCTTACAATCTGCTCTCAACCATGAATGCGATTGAAAATGTCGCACTTCCTCTGTCCTTTCGCGGCGTTTCCAGACGGGAGCGGCTCAAGCGGGCAAGGCGGTTTATGGAACTTGTGGGGGTTGCGGATCAGGAGAAGCATATGCCGTCACAGATGTCCGGCGGTCAGCAGCAGCGTGTGGGAATCGCCCGCGCACTCGTTGTCAACCCCAAGATTATCTTTGCGGACGAGCCGACGGGAAACCTCGATTCCAAGACCACGATGGAAGTGCTGCGGCTGATGCAGCGGATTGTGCGGGAACAAAAGCAGACGCTGATTATGGTAACGCACGACAACAATCTGGCTTCCTACGCGGATCGCAGAATCCGCATTGTGGACGGCAAGATCGTGGGCGTGGAGGTTGGCGGAAAAGACGCAAGTCTGGAGACAGATCAGAAAAAAGAGGAGAATATTGTATGAAAATGTTACGAGCAATCGCTTTATGGCTGATGTGCTTTTTGATGACGGCGATGAGTGTGATCCCGGCATTTGCCGAGGACTATCAGCTTGGATACAGCACAAAGCCAAACGATAACCACTATCTGTTTTCGACAAAAGCCCCAAAGGGCACGATCGGAAAGAGTATGACGATCTCGTTTCGTGTGAAAGCACCGGACGGGGAGGAGATGAAGAACGTAAAAGTCGGTCTTTCGTCCGATACCTCGGATTTCCAGCAGTCCTATGAGCAGGGAAGCGGAGATTACACGATCGACAAGTACCCCTTCGAGATCACGGAGACCACCTTTGTCCCGAAATCTGTGGGAAATATTGGAAAAGGTGGGATGAAGAGCGTTTCCCTCTCCGCGCGCGTGCGCCGCGATGCACAGCAGGGATATTATAGTATTCCGATCGTGGTGACAAGCGACAGCGACAGCGTGGTCGATTACATCAATGTTTGGATTTCTACTTCCTCCACGACGAGCGATCAGGACGCGGAGGAGGACAAAAAAGAGGGCAATTACTTTGTGGTGGGCGAGAATCAGTCTACGCCAAAGGGCACTTACCCGGAAGTGATGAATTTTACCGTGAATTTTAGAAACAAGCGGGAGACGACGGCGCAGGATGTGACGATCAAGATGGGACTTTCCGAGGACGATACGAAGTTTCCCTTTGAGATCAACGACGGAAACTATGACCGTACCTACGAGCGGATTGCTTTTGGGGAGAGCGTGGCAGTCCCGTACAGCATGGCGATCCGAAAAGACTCCTACACCGGATATTATCCGATCAAGTTTACAATCACGTTCCGGCTGAGCAGTGAGGGTGATTTACATACCGAGGAGAATACGTTCTATGTTTATGTCACTTCCAAGAACAAAGAAGATGACATGGGCGACTTTAACGCAAACGACCGGACGCGCGCACGCCTGATTGTGGACAGTTACTATACGATTCCGGAACAGGTCTACGCGGGCGATGAGTTTGAGCTTGTGATGAACATGAAAAATGCCTCGAAAAATGTCGGAGCGAGCAACATTCTCTTTACCTTAGAGTCTGAGAAAGCGTCAGACAGTGCCGTCTTTACCACCGAGGCGGGTGCGTCCTCTCTGGTTGTGGACGATATGGCACCGGGACAGACGCGCGAATTGCGGGCGCGGTTTACGGCGAGAGCCGGAGTGGATCAGCGTTCCTACGCCATCACGCTCAAGGAAAAATACGACAGCCCGGAGTTTAAGAACGCGGAGGAATCCATCAACCTGGACATTCCCGTCAAGCAATACGCAAGACTCTCCACAAGCAACATCGACGTGATGCCAAACAGCTTGACCGTCGGAGCGGAGAGCAACGTCATGTTCGGGATCAACAACACTGGAAAGGTGATTCTCTACAACGTGACGGCGACATTTTCGGCAGACTCCATCAAGCCCGTGGATTCCTATGTGGGCAATATCAAGCCCGGTGAGACGGGAAACGTGGACGCCATGCTGACGGCGATCGCACCGACGACGGACGATGGCACGGTGAAGGTGAGCATTACCTACGAGGATGAGAACGGAAATCTTGCCGATCCCGTGGAAAAGGAGATTACTTTGACCGTAACCGAGGATACGGACGTGGACGACATGGGCGATATGAACTGGGACGATATGGATGTGAGCGGCGATGCGACGGCGCAGACAGGAAATAAGAAAAACGTGGTCGTGATCGGTGCAGCTTGTGTGATCGCAGTCTGCGCGGTTCTCATCATTATCTTAAAGATTGTGAGAAAGCGCAAGGCGCAGAAGGAAGAAGAGGATATCTAATATGAGATTTTCAGATCTCTTGGTGATGAGTCTGAACAACCTGCGGCGGCGGAAATTGCGAACGGCATTGACTGTTCTTGGCGTGATTATCGGAACGGCGTCCATCGTGGTGATGGTCTCGCTCGGAATCGGACTCAATGAGTTGACGATGGAGCAGATCGCCTCCTACGGGAGTCTGACGACGATTGAGATCAGCTCCCCGGACTCAAACGGCGATTATTATGCGATCGGGGGAGGTTCTTCAAGTGGAACGAGCTCTTCCTCCTCAGAGCCGCGCTACATCACGGATGACGTGATTAAGAAGCTCAAAACGCTTGATCACGTCACCGGCATTTCCCCGGTGCTCTCCACGAATGTGATCTTGCGTCAGGGAGCTTACGAGGCGACGTACATCAATCTCGAAGGTGTGGGGGAGGATTATTTTAAGCAAATGAAGATCGGGCAGGGAAGCTACCCAAAATCCGGAGACTCCACACTGTTTTTTGGAAATACCGTGATTCAGAACTTTGAGAACGCAAAGACGGGAAAAGGGTATTGGGAGACCGGAGAGCTTGCCGATATTGATTTTCTTGGAAAACCGTTCTTTGTGATCTTTGACACGAGCGCGTATTGGCAGTCGCAGGGAAGTTCTTCAGACGGGACGACAAAACCGCCGAAAAAGTACATGATGAACGCCGCGGGTGTCCAGGAAGGCGGGGTTACGGACTGGAACAACTACTCTTACAAGGTGTACATGAACGTGGACGCCTTAAAGAGCCAGCTGCGAAAGGCATTCAAGCGGGGAACGGCGATTCCCGGACAGCCCACGAACAAGAAGGGAAAGCCTTACAACTACTTTGTCTACGACACTGCCGAGATCTATGTGGACGACATGGAGCACGTCAAAGAGGTGCGGGAGACGCTTGCCAACATGGGCTGGCAGGTACAGAGCCAGCTGGATTGGCTGGAGAGCTCCCAGAAGCAGTCGCAGACCGTGCAGGCAGTGCTTGGCGGAATCGGAGCCGTGTCGCTGTTTGTCGCGGCGATCGGTATCGCGAACACGATGATGATGTCCATCTATGAGCGTACCAAGGAGATCGGCGTGATGAAGGTGCTTGGATGCGGGATGGGAAATATCCGTAATATGTTCCTCATCGAGTCGGGATTCATCGGATTCATGGGCGGTGTGCTCGGAATCGCACTCAGTATGGGCGTCTCCGGTGTGATCAACCGTCTGGTCGGTGGGCAGGCATTGACCGGAATGGACGGAGACCTCTCACGGATTCCGCCGTGGCTTGCCGTGGCTGCCGTAGGATTTGCAATCTTTGTCGGTATGGCAGCCGGATTTGCCCCCGCCATGCGCGCGATGCGGTTGAGTCCGCTGGCGGCGATTCGGAACGAATAGTGCTTGATGAAGGCAAAACAACCTTTCTGGCGTGAGCTGGGAAGGTTGTTTTTTTGATAGGTTGTATGATTGGAAAGGGATTGTTGTGTGAATACTACAAAAAAATTAATAAAAGTTATGTAGATACACGAAAAATAAAAAACAAATTGCACAAGGAAAGAAAGTGTAGTATACTGAACGTAACGCGCGAGGGGGCCTGGCGTCGAGTCGCTGCGATACAAGAAGGAGAAGGGAGAAAATAGGTATGAAACGTTCCAAACGGCAAGTTGCTGCGCTGTTAAGTCTGTGTATGACCGTTGGTCAAGTACAGCCAGTATTGGCAGATGCAGTAACTGCACCGCCGCAGACAGACGGCGTGGAAACCATGGAAAATCTTGACGGAGGGGGGGTGAAAAAGAGAACTCGGATCAAGAACATCGTTTAGACAAAGAGAACACTACAGAGACACTAAATTCAGAAGAAGACCAGTCTAATCAAGAATTCCCAGAAATTGTAATTCTAGAAACAGAAAATCCAAAACAAGAAGAACGCCAAGACACGGATCGCCTTGCGTCTGATTCGAATGCGCAAAAACCGGACGCAGATGAAGAAGACAAGGAAGACGAGGATGACGAGACAGATGGCGAGATTGTATTTGACGAGGAAATTCCAAACGAAGAAGCGACTGACTCGACGGCAAGCGCGTCAAATGCGACATCAGAAAGAAAATTTGAATCAACTGTGACGATTCATGGCAATGGAGGCTTGATTGACGGTCAGGAAACGCTGTCAATGGAGTACGGATATGGAATTTGGATTCATCCTGAGAATCAATGGGGTGAGAAACTGAGCCGCGAAGGGTATGTTTTTGATGCATTCTATTGGGATGAGGAATGCACAAACCGTGCGCCATTCAACATTAGAATAGAGGATGAAGATCTGGAGCTTTATGCGAGTTGGAAAAAGTTGTATCAGATAACCATACATGGAAACGGCGGCTTGATTGACGATCAGGAAAACTTGTCTGTAGAGATTGAAGATGGAAGCTATTATGATCCAGAAATCGAATGGAAAAACAAAGTAAGCCGTGAAGGATATACTTTTTTTGGATTTTATTGGGATGAAGCGTGCACCAATAAGGTATCATCCAGTTTTCAAGTCGAAGAAGATAAGGAGCTGTATATCCGCTGGGAAAAAGCATATCAGATTACCTTTGATTACAACGGAATTACCTATAAGGGAGAGACACAGCGAGTTGTATTCGTTGAGCAGGGGAAGAAACTGGATACGGTTTCGAGACTTCCGTCATTTCCAGAAGAAGATTCCGAACAAACGGGTGGAAAACTTCTAAAAGGATGGCAGAGTGAGGATGGAAGTTTCATCGAATATATAGGATCTTATGTACCTGAGAAAGATGAAGTTTTGACAGCCGTGTGGTCGGATTACTATGAAATAATCTTTGATTATTGCGGTGCAACCAATTCCTATGGAGAAAAAGAAAAGTCCTATAAGATCCTGGTGGGAGAAAAAATTGGAGGAATTAGCTCGGAGGTTCCAAGGGAATATGAAGGTAAGATATTGATCGGCTGGGTGACAGAAAGCGGGGAAGTGCTGAAAGGCAATGATGTATTTGCATATTACGATTATGTACCGACGAAAAACGAAACCCTTACCGCATTGTGGTCTTCTTATTACACCGTCACCTACAAAGCGGGGGAAGGAAAGTGGAATTCTGGAGATCCCGATAAACATATCGAGAAAATTGCTGCTGGCAATTCTGCGTATGTGTATGAGAATTTATCAAAAGACGGAGCCGTGTTGGTGGGATGGAAGATGGAAGGCACGGATGAGTGGGTGAAGCTAAGAGATTACATTCCAACAAGCGATGTGACGCTCGTTGCACAGTGGTCTGGATATTGGACGGTCTCTTACGATCCCAATGGCGGATCTTTTACATCAGAATATTATGGAAAACCAGAACAAGTAGCATATGGAAGCGCCGTTTCTTTGCCCGGAGACTATAATTTGAAACGCAATGGATATGCACTTCTTGGATGGTGCACGAATCCGGAAGGAACAGGACTGGTCTACACCAATAATTTTACGCCGACGTCAGATGTAACGCTCTATGCAAAGTGGGGAGATGTTCGCCAGGTGACGCTGGATGCAGGCATCGGTTCGTTTGCCAATGGCAAGAAGACAAAAATGCTTGAGCTTGCAGAGGGAGAGTCGGTCGCCACAAAGATAGATAGCGATGCGAATACTCCAACCGCAACGGATGTCATGTTTGATGGCTGGTATCTGGATGAAGCGTGTACCAGACGCATTGGTCGCGGATATGTGCCGACGGCGGATGTGACCTTCTATGCAAAGTGGATTCCGATACAGGAAACGTATACGGTGACGGTGCACGCAGGCGGACCGTATTTTGAGGATCCAGTCAGTGGAGAATATGTGGAGACGGGCACTTTTTCGATTAAGAAGGGGAATAAGATTGGATCCATCACGACGCTTTACCGCGAGGATTATGACGAACAGTGGTATCTGGATGAGGCAGGTACCTTGCCCATTAGCTCAAGCTATATACCAGAGAGAGATGTTGACGTGTATGCGAAGTGGTGGCGCAGATATCGGGTGACTTTTGATGCAAACGGCGGAATCAATAGCAGGGGAGAGCGTTCTTACACCACGACTGAACGAGAGGGCGGATGCACCAGTCTGAGTAGCTCCCGTGAGTTCAAAAAAGAAGGATATGCTTTGGTTGGCTGGTTTACGGAGGAAGGAGAAGAATTTACCAGTCATACACCAGTTTATGCAGATATGAGAGTTTATGCAAAGTGGGAGAAAGGCTATAAATTGACGATTGACCTGGATGGCGGATCGTTTAGCAATTCATCGGATGAAGAGCAATATTCCTCTGCCTCTTGGTATATGGCGGATCAGAAGATTGAATATATCGGAATTCCGAAACGGGATGGATATGCCTTCCTTGGATGGGAGTGCAGCGCGGATGAAAAATTATATCCCTACTCACCGAGCAATATGAAACTCACGCAGGATACGGTTCTTACCGCAAAGTGGACAGAGAATACGCATACGATTACACTTCATGCAATCGGCGGTTATATGTATGATAATATCGCCAAGAAGTATCTCGAAGAAAAGAAGGTGCTGGTGCCACACGGGAAGTTGCCGAATGGCAATATCATCGGATCTGCAACGAATGATCGGGGCAATAGTACGATGAAATGGGCGACAACCCCAGATGGAAGCCCGATTAATCTGAATCAGTACGAGTTTACATGCGATATGGATCTCTATGCAATCTGGCAGGATAAGTGGCAGATCTCTCTGATCATGAACGGAGGATGCTACAGTAGTTCAAATATCAATGATTGCTATTCCACCTCTGTGGTGCGCGGGGAAGCGATGTCGTACCCGAGAGCAGAAGAGATGGTTCGCGATGGATATACGTTTGGCGGTTGGTACACCACACCGAATTTTGCAGAGGACAGTCGCGTGGAGATTCCGGGCTATGTGCCGACGCATAACTGCTTCCTGTATGCAAAGTGGATTCCGGGCAATCTGAAGCAATATACGGTTACATTTGAGACGAATGGGGGAAGCGCGCTGGATCCGATAAGCGTGGTGCGCGGAGCGTGTTTGAGTGTACCGGCAGAGCCGAGCAGGGACGGGGCAGTCTTTAAGGGATGGTATACGAATAAGGAGTGTACGATTCCGTATGACTTTAGCCGACCGATTAGCAAAAACCTTACGCTGTATGCCGGTTGGATAGAAACCGTTGACCTTGCGGATACGAGTGTGAAATGGACGCAAACGGTCGTCTATAACGGAGCAGAACAGCGACCGAAACCAGAAGTGCGCATGGGTGCTAAGCTGCTGACCGAGGGTGTGGATTATACGATAAGTTACGAGAACAACATCAATGCGGGCAAGGCAACACTCACAATCAAAGCCATTGGAGAAATCTACAAAGGAGAAAAGACCGTTTCTTTCACGATTGAGCAGGCAGAGCCGAATGTTGCAATACCGCAAGGTCCGTTTGTAATGACTTATGGACAGAAGCTAAAAGAGGTCCAGCTTCCGGATGGATGGAGCTGGAAGGAACCATCCCGTTATTTTGATGCCGGTGAATATAAAGCGGAGACCATCTATGATGCAAAAGATGCAAACTATAAAGTCAAGACGGCAACGCTGACGGTAAGGGTTGAGAAAAAGTCTCTGGAAGATACGGATGTTGTGATTGAGCTGCAAGCACCGATTGGCGGGTATACGTATCAAGATGGAAACCCAGTAGTTCCGGTTCGTGTGACGATAAGAGTGGGATATGAGACGCTGAGAGTAGAGGATGATTACACACTCTCCTATGAAGATCACACAAAGATTGGAATGGCAAAGGTGATCGTCACTGGAACCAAAAACTATACGGGGCGTGTCGAAAAGACGTATGAGATCAAACCGGGTGATCCACAGATTCACGTTGCAAACAAGACATATTTGGCAACGTATGGTCAGAAACTAAAAGACATTGCAAATCAGCTTCCGCCGGGATGGAGTTGGCAGAATCCGGAGGAAGCTGTCGGTGCGGCGACTGTGATTGGAGACGAACACGGGACACGCTCGTTCCTTGCGGATTTTGACAACAAGGAGAATCCCAACTATGTGAGCAAGAAAGATGTGCCGCTCAAGGTTTTGGTGTCTCCGTACAACATCGAGGAATTGGAAGGAAAGATTGACCCAAAATACCACTTGTATACCGGTAAGGAGATCAAGCCGAAACTGACCTTGGTTGACCGCTACAAGAACACACTGGTGGAAGGGAGAGACTACACGCTTTCTTATAAGAACAATGTTGCGGTTACAAAGGAAGGGCAGACTGCCGAGGTGATTGCCGCTGGAACAGGCAATTACAAAGGGGTGGTCACAGCTTCGTTTGTCATTGTTGATGATCCTTACAATCTGGAACGGGCAAGGATTGTCGGCATTCCAGAGGAGGAAACGTATACCGGTGAGGAGATTACTCCGGAACTTCAGGTCTTAGCGTTAGAGCCGGGGAATTTGAGTGAATATCGTCCTTTGATTGAAGGGAAAGACTATACACTGGAATATGTGGATAATATTGAGCCAGGTCTTGCCTCAGTGATTATCACCGGAACGGGTTCCAAGGAAAACGGCGGTTATTACGGCAGGCAGCGAGTCACTTTCTTCATCAATCCGGTGAATTATGTGCTGGAAGCAACGTATGGAATGAAGTTAAAAGACGTCAAACTTCCTAAGAATTGGAGCTGGATCAATCCCGAGGAATCGGTAGGAAATGTGGCAGAAAAGGGATCTGTGTTTGTGGCGTCATACGATAAGGACGATACGATCAGAAAAAGCGCGGGCTTTCTGGTAAAGGTTGTACCAAAGTCGATCAATGATTCGACAGTCAGGATCACCGTGGACGAAACGGTTATCTGGCAGCCTGGCGGGACAGTGCCAAAGGTTTCTGTGTATGATGAACAGACGGAGCAGGAATTAGCGCAGGGATTGGATTATCGGCTCGAGTATAACAAGGATGCAAATGCAGGTGAGGCAACCGTTACGATTGAAGGCAAGAGAAACTATGAAGGCAATAGGAATCATACCTACATCATCGAACAGGCAAAGCCAGAGTTAGATGCAAAGAGTGATAAGATTCAGGGAGAAACGATTGATATTGGAATCAAGGATGGTTCCTTCTTCCTCTACACAACGCGCAAGGGAGAAGGAATAATCCGGTTTACTTCATCGAATCCGAAGGTATTTCGGGTTGACGATTGTACCAATGACCATGGAGAAGCGGATGGCCGCATTACGCCGACCGGTATTGGAGATGCAATACTGACGATCGAGACGACCGGAGATGTCAATTACGAAGATGGCAAAAAAGAGTATACAGTGAAGGTGCATGAATCGGATTTGCGAGAAAGCGATGTGATCTTGCAGGAAAAGAGCTATCGTTACACAGGCAGCCAGATTCGTCCCAAATTGATTGTGACGGCTTACGGGGAGAAACTGGAAGAAGGCGTTGACTATACCGTGCTCTATGGCGAGAATATAAACGCAGGGGCAGAGGCTGGCAGCGTAACCGTGACTGGTATCGGAAATTACCGCGGAAGTGTCGGTCTGACGTTTGATATTGAGAAGATAGAGAATCCGGCGATTATCCCGGGCGTGAGATATGAGGCGGTTTATGGAGAACGTGTGTCGGAATTTCAGCTTCCGGATGGCTGGCAGTGGAGCGAACCGGATGCAATACTCTCAGAACTTGGAACTGTATTTGTCCCGATGGTACTTCCGGAAACGCAAAATTACCTCAAAAAGGAGGCAGATGCGATCTTTACTGTGGAGGAACGCGCGTTAGAACCGTATATGTTAAAGCTGGAGTATACGAGTACAGTCTATGACGGGCAGGCAAAACTGCCAGAGGTATTTCCGTCAGGGGACCTCTTAACCAAGGAAGACTTTACTGTGATGTATGTGGATAATATCAAAGCGGGAACTGCGCAGGTATTGGTTTTTGCAAAAAATCATTTCAAAGGGGAGTTGGTAAAGTCCTTTATAATCGAAAAAGCAGAGTCGAAGATCACGCTTGGCGTGGAAGCGACGCTGGAAAAACGTGTGGGGGATGCAGATTTTAACCTCGGTGCGAAGGAAGCAAACGGCGGAACTTTAACGTATGAGAGCAGTGACCCACAGGTTGCAGAGGTGGATGCAGAGGGCACGGTGAAGGTGAAGTCAGCTGGAAATGTGACGATTGTTGTGTACTGCGCTGGGGATTCCAATCACAAAGAGACAGAGGAGTCGGTGACGCTTTATGTGAAGGCAAAAACCAGCGAAGAATCCAGCGATTCGCAAGAACCCAACGATTCTGCGTATGATGCGAATGCCTCTGCTGCGCCGCTTCCTAAGGGATACACAGGAGCGACCAAAATGCTTCACGGCATGGTAGTTCCCGCGGATGTCAAGGAAGGAACGTGGACGTATCAGGCAAATGGAAGGTGGAGTTTTGCGGATTTAGCAGGCAATCTCTATAAAAATGGCTGGGTGCACGTCTACAATAGTTATGCAAACACTGCCTTCGGACAGCCTGCGTATGGTTGGTTCCATTTTGATGAGAACGCGTTCATGCAGACCGGGTGGATTTCGGACGGTAAGAATACATACTATCTGAATCCGATATCCGATAATACAAGAGGAATGATGGTGACCGGTTGGAAGCAGATTGAGGGCAAATGGTACTATTTCCAGGAAACGTCGGATGGCACACGCGGAAGAATGTATCGAAATGAGCACACGCCGGATGGCTACTATGTGGATGAAAATGGCGTTTGGGACGGAAATCCTGCCAAACATTAGACCACCTTATCAATCCGATAACGAGAAATTGCTTGCATTTTCCGAAAAAACCATTTAAGATAAAGCAAGCAGCGTGTGACTGGCGGAACGTGGAAGAACCACAGGGGAGCACGCGATAGAGATTGAGCCGACCGCCTGGGCACGGAAAGGGATTGTCTTACCTTGATGTGTCCAGGCGTTTTCATTTCATAGGAAACTGCGCCCTATGAAACGAAAAATGCTCCGCTATGGATCGCACTGCGGCGGATTGGAAGGATGTCGCTATGGCGACCCGCCGCAGGATTCTATTTCATAGGAAATTACGTCCTATGAAACGAAAAAATCAAAACCCAGCATGGCACGGAAACGAGAGGAAGCACCCACAACAAAGGAGGACTTACGATGGAGAATCTGAAACAGTTGCTTGGAGAGAATGCCTACCCCGGCAGAGGAATTGTTCTGGGACGAAGTGCGGACGGGACGAAGGCGGTGGCTGCCTACTTTATCATGGGACGCAGCGAGAACAGCCGCAACCGTGTGTTTGTCGAGGACGGGGACGGAATCTGCACGCAGGCATTTGAACCGGCAAAATTGACAGACCCCAGTCTCATCATTTACAGCCCGGTGCGGGTACTTGGCAACAAGACGATTGTCACAAACGGCGACCAGACCGACACAATCTACGAGGGAATGGATCGGCAGCTGACCTTTGAGCAGTCGCTCAGAATCCGGGAATTTGAGCCGGACGCACCGAACTACACGCCCCGTATTTCCGGCATCATGCACATTGAGAAGGGCAATTACAACTTTGCGATGTCCATCTTAAAGAGCAATCACGGCGATCCCGATTCCTGTCTGCGTTTTACCTACGCTTACGAGAATCCGAAGGCGGGCGAAGGAAGATTCATCCACACTTACCTGCACGACGGCAATCCCCTTCCCAGTTTTGAGGGCGAGCCGAAATTGGTGGAGATTGCGGGCGACATTGACACCTTCACGAATGCGATCTGGGAGAGCTTAAACGGGGAGAACAAAGTGTCCCTCTTTGTGCGATACATCAACATTGCGGACGGAACGTGGGAGAGCCGCATGGTCAACAAGAACAACTGATTGGAGGAAGAGAAGATGAACGAATTGCAACTCAAGTACGGATGCAACCCCAACCAGAAGCCTGCGCGGATCTTCATGCACGGCGATCAGGATCTTCCGATTAAAGTACTCTGCGGAAGACCGGGATATATTAACTTTTTGGATGCCTTCAACGGCTGGCAGCTGGTAAAAGAGTTAAAAGAGGCGACGGGACTTCCGGCAGCTGCTTCCTTTAAGCACGTCTCCCCAGCTGGTGCGGCTGTGGGGCTGCCGATGAGCGATATTTTAAAGAAGATCTACTGGGTGGATGATATGGGCGAACTTTCTCCCCTTGCCTGCGCGTATGCGAGAGCAAGAGGCGCGGATCGGATGTCCTCCTTTGGCGACTTCATCGCGCTCTCCGATGTCTGCGACGTAGATACGGCAAAGCTCATCAAGCGCGAAGTTTCCGACGGAATCATTGCACCGGGATATGAGCCGGAGGCGTTAGAGATTCTGTCTGCCAAGAAGAAGGGCAATTACAATGTGATTGAGATTGACCCATCCTATGTTCCGGATCCGATAGAGCGCAAGCAGGTGTTTGGAGTGGTTTTTGAGCAGGGCAGAAATGAATTAAAGATCACCGAGGAGCTTTTGGGACAGATTGTGACCGAGCACACGGAGCTTCCAGAGGAGGCAAAACGCGATCTTTTGATCTCTCTGATTGTTTTAAAGTACACGCAGTCTAACTCCGTCTGCTACGCAAAGGACGGACAGGCAATCGGCATCGGCGCGGGACAGCAGTCGAGAGTGCATTGTACAAGACTTGCCGGCAATAAGGCGGACAACTGGTTCTTGCGTCAAGCACCGCAGGTACTTAACCTGCCGTTTTTGGATTCCATCCGTCGCCCGGATCGCGACAATGCGATCGACGTCTACATCAGCGACGACTCCATGGATCTGTTGGCGGACGGCGTCTGGGAGCATACCTTCAAGGAGAAGCCCCCAGTATTTACAAAAGAAGAAAAGAGAGCTTGGCTAAATCAGCTGCAGGACGTGGCTCTCGGCTCTGACGCATTTTTCCCGTTTGGCGATAACATTGACCGGGCGGCAAAGAGCGGCGTCAAGTACGTTGCACAGCCGGGCGGCTCTGTGCGTGACGATCAGGTGATTGAGACTTGTAACCGTTACGGCATGACGATGGCATTTACCGGCATTCGCCTGTTCCACCATTGATTACGGATCTAACAAGAGAACATCCCGACAAGACGCTGTGGCGATTCCTGCTCCCAATGATGGTCAGCGTGATGTTCCAACAATTTTATAATATCGCAGACAGCATGATTGCGGGAAAGTTTGCGGGGGAGGCAGCTCTGGCGGCAGTAGGAGCTTCCTATCCCATCACCGTGATCTATATGGCGTTTGCCGTTGGGATGAACCTGGGGACCTCGGTTGTGGTCTCCAGGCTTTTTGGCGCGAAGGACGAGGCGCGCTTAAAGCGGGCAGTGACGACGGCATTTCTTGCCTGCGTGGTGTTAAGCCTTGCATTGACGGTCTTTGGCATCTGCTTTAGTGAAACGATGATGCGCCTTATCCACACCCCGGACGATATCTTGGCAGACGGCATTTTATACCTGGACATCTATGTGTATGGACTTCTCTTTTTGCTTCTTTATAATGTATGTACGGGAATCTTTACCGCACTTGGGGACTCCAAAACGCCGCTGTATTTCTTGATGGGTTCCTCGGTGGGAAATATTGTCCTCGATTACATCTTCGTGGCGTGGTTTCATTGGGACGTGGCAGGTGTGGCGTGGGCGACGTTTCTGGCGCAGGGAATCTCCGCGGTACTTGCCCTGGTGACACTTTTAAGACGCTTAAAGACGTTTGCCAATGCCGGAAAACAGCCGATCTTTGACGCATCGCTGCTTCTTGCGATCGTCGCAATCGCAGTTCCGAGCATCTTACAGCAGAGCGTGATCAGCGTCGGAAACCTCTTCGTCCAGGAGATCGTCAACCGCTACGGCTCCGGCGTGGTGGCAGGATATTCCGGGGCGATCAAACTCAACACCTTTGCCATCAATACGTTTATGGCACTCGGTTCCTGTCTCTCAAGCTACACGGCGCAAAACCTTGGCGCGGGCAAACCAGAGCGGTTGCCGCTCGGATTTCGCACCGGAATCAAACTCTCGGAGTTTGCGGCAATCCCGTTTGTTTTGCTTTACTTTGGAGCTTCCCGTCAGATGATGGGACTCTTTTTAAACGCAGAGAGCACGGAGGCGATCCATGCGGGCGTGCAATTTCTTCGCATTGTTTCGCCCATGTATCTGATCATCTCGGTTAAGCTGATGACGGACGGAATCATCCGCGGCTCCGGGGCAATGGCGTATTTTGTGGCTGCCACGATCCCGGATTTGATCCTTCGCGTGATCTTTGCATTGCTTTTAACTCCGCACTTTGGGAGCACGGGAATCTGGATGGCATGGCCGTTTGGATGGCTTGCGGCAACGGGGTTGACACTCCTTTTTTATCGTAAGATTATTGTAAAATAATCCTAAATCTTTCCACCTTGACTTTTCTGGGGCGATTGCGTATGATAAGAGCCTGAGACAAAGGAAAAAGAGGTGTGAGAGATGGTTTTTAGCAGCTTTGACTTTTTATTTCGGTTTTTGCCTGTCTTTTTGATGGTGTATTTTCTATGCCCGGCACGGTGGCAGAATCTCTGTCTCCTGCTGGGCAGCTTATTGTTTTATCTCTATGGAACCTGGAAACATCCCTTATATTTTCTGTTATTTTTGCTCTCCCTTGGAATCAACTACAAAGTCGGCGCGATGATCGGGACAAGGCGTGAGAGCTCGCTTAAAAAACGTTGGCTCTTGTTTGGCGTTATTTGGAATTTAGGTTGGCTTTTGGTGTTCAAATATTCCCCCCTTCCGCTTCCGCTCGGCGTGAGCTTTTACACATTTCAGGGATTTGCTTACCTGGCGGACATTTACCGAAACGATGTTCGCTACGAGCGGTCACTCGTCAATTTCGGCGCGCATTTTGCCATGTTTCCGCATTTGACTTCCGGACCGATCACGCCCTATATCGAGGCGCGCCCGCAGCTGATTGCGCGAAACGTGGGATTAAACCGATTGGAGGCAGGACTGCGCGAGTTTACGATCGGACTGGGATTAAAGGTGCTGATTGCAAATCGGCTGGGAGGACTCTGGAGTCAGGTCGGGGCAATCGGATACGAGAGCATTTCCACGCCGCTTGCCTGGCTTGGGATCATCGCATACAGTTTGCAGCTCTATTTTGACTTTTGCGGTTATTCGATCATGGCAAAGGGACTGGGAACTGTGCTTGGATTTGATCTTCCGGACAACTTCGCACACCCATATCTGTCGGTATCCATGACCGAGTTTTGGCGTCGCTGGCACATCACGCTTGGCGCGTGGTTTCGCGACTACATTTATATTCCGCTTGGAGGAAGCCGCGCGGGCAGGCTCAAGACGTTTCGCAATCTCTTTGTGGTTTGGGCGTGCACCGGAATCTGGCATGGCGCGAGCTGGAATTTTGTGCTCTGGGGTATGATCTTGTTTGTGCTGATTGCAGTGGAGAAATTGGGGCTTTTGAAGCTCTTTGAGCGCGTGCGCCCGCTGGGACACTTGTATATGTTCTTTGCGATCTGCCTGACGTGGCTGGTGTTTGCGATTTCGGATCTGTCGCAGATGAAGCTCTATTTTTCGCGCCTGTTTCCGTTTCTGCCGCAGCCGGAAGGCGTGGCGTACTTTGCAGGGGATTTCCTAAAATATGGAAAAATTTATGGACTTTCCCTGACCTTGGGGCTGATTTTCATGACCGATCTTCCAAGAAAACTCTATAACCGCTATTGCCACAGTTTTGTCGTGGCGTTGGGGCTGGTCGTGATTTTCTGGATCTGCGTCTATTGCATCAAGATGGGCATGGATGATCCGTTTATGTATTTTGCATTTTAGAGAAAAGATAGAAGAGGAAATTACAATGAGAAGACATTGGTACCTGACGCTTCTGTTTGGGAGCATGGTAATCGTGACCGGAACCGTACTTTTCCGGAATCAGGCACAGACGCAGACAAATCCGGTTGTGCAGGAAGAAAACGCGCCGACAACCGCACCGGAGGAGGTGGTGGAGACGGTTGGTCCGGTGAACGCGCAGAGTGTTCTCACGCCACAGGCAGGGGATTTGGAGGAAAATGTTCCGGTCGCGAGTGATTCCAGCAGCGGAAAATTGATTGCGAGCGCGGATTTTTCGGGTGTGCTCTTTATCGGAGATTCCCGAACCGTGGGACTTTCAGAGTACGGTGATCTGGGAAATGCGGACGTCTTTGCCAACACGGGGATGAGCTCGTTTAATTTAGTGACTGCCGAGGAGACGGTGGACGGAGAGAAGATGACATTGCAAACACTGCTCTCGACAAAGCAGTACGATACGATTCTTTTGATGCTTGGAATCAATGAGTTAGGCTACCCGGAAAATCAGGTGGTGCGTCAATATCGCAGCGTGGTCGATGAGATTCGCTCCCTTCAGCCGAACGCCAAGTTGGTACTTCAGGCAAACCTCCATGTGACGGCGAAGAAGGCACAGAGCAACCCCGTTTACAGCAACGAAAAGCTCAACGCGCTGAACGCGCAGATTCAGCAGATCGCGGCGGATACGGGCTGCGCGTACCTGGATGAGAACCCACTCTTTGATGATGCAGAGGGCAATCTTGCGGCGGAGTATTCCGCGGACGGAGCGCATATTCTGGGAAAATATTACAAAGAGTGGACACAGTGGCTCGCGGAGCAATAAAAATAAGACAGAGGAGCTTTTTCGCAGCTGGCATATTGATAGGAAGGGGATTTCGTGTAAAATAGGGGGCGTATTGCACGCAAAAGGGGAGCGTGAAACCACGCTCTATCGCAATGCAGACCGCGCTCTGCGAGACGAAATGGACAAAAAAGGGAAAAGTTTCCATCTATGCTTTGAGCATGGCGCGCATTTTCCCCAATGCACGTTTTTCGATTCGGGAGACATAGGAGCGGGAGATTCCGAGCATACTTGCGATCTCGCGCTGCGTGTGCTCCCGTTTTCCATATAATCCGTAGCGAAGCAGGAGTACCTGGCGTTCCGTATCCAAGAGTACGCGCTCGAATGCTTGGTAGAGATCGCGAATCTCCTGGGTGAGAATCATGGTATCGAGCACCTGGGTGTCCTCACTCTCAATCACGTCCACAAGCGTGACTGACTCCCCGTCCTTATCCGTGCCGATCGGCTCAAAGAGCGAGACGTCGCGCGCGTGTTTTTTTTCCGCGCGAAGCATCATGAGAATCTCGTTGTCCACACAGCGCGCCGCATAAGTGCCAAGGCGAGAGCCTTTGTCGTTTTTGAAGGTGTTGACTGCTTTGATCAACCCGATCGTTCCGACGGAGAGCAGATCTTCCATCTCGTAGTCGCCGCCTTGATATTTCTTTGCAACGTGCGCGACCAGACGCAGGTTGTGTTCGATCAATGTATCTTTGGCATTGCGATCGCCCATCGCGCACCGCGCCAGGCATTCCTTTTCTTCTTCTGGGGACAATGGTTTGGGAAATGTCTTCACAAGAAAGCCACCTGAAAGCGTCCTTATTCAGATTCTATGCGCCTGCGGCTTGCCCGGTGCGTGGCTGATCTTACGAGAGTGGAAGAAATTTTATAAATAAACAACAGAATTGTGTATTGCTTTATGAGAAAAATGTGTATATACTGGAACTGTCAGGAATGATGAACGATTGAAATCAGAGGAGGAAGTAAGATGGCGATTTTAGTGACCGGAGGTGCCGGTTATATCGGAAGCCACACCTGTGTGGAACTTTTGAATGCTGGATATGAGGTAGTTGTCGTGGATAACCTGTACAATTCCAGCGAGAAGGCACTGGAAAGAGTGGAGCAGATCACCGGCAAGAAAGTGACGTTCTATCAGGCGGATCTTCTGGACCGTGAGGCGGTGAAGACGATTTTCGAGAAGGAAACGATTGAGGCAGTGATTCATTTTGCCGGGCTCAAGGCAGTGGGCGAGTCGGTTCAAAAACCGCTGGAGTACTACCACAACAACCTGACCGGAACGTTTATTCTGTGCGATGAGATGAGAAACCACGGCGTAAAGAGCATTGTATTCAGCTCCTCTGCCACGGTTTACGGCGATCCGGCATTTGTCCCGATTACCGAGCTTTGCCCCAAGGGCGACATCACCAACCCCTACGGACGCACCAAGGGAATGTTGGAGCAGATTCTGACCGACCTGCACACCGCGGATTCCGAGTGGAAAGTGATGCTGCTTCGCTACTTTAACCCCATCGGAGCACACGAGAGCGGTCTGATCGGAGAGGATCCCAAGGGCATCCCGAATAACCTGGTTCCCTACATCGCTCAGGTGGCGGTAGGTAAGCTGGAGCGTGTGGGCGTGTTTGGAAATGATTACGATACGCCGGACGGAACGGGTGTGCGCGATTACATCCATGTGGTGGACCTGGCGAAGGGTCATGTCAAGGCGTTGGAGAAATTGATGAAAAATGAAGGCTCTGTCTCCGTTTACAATCTGGGAACGGGCAGAGGTTACAGCGTGCTGGAAGTGATTGCAGCTTACGCCAAGGCGTGCGGCAAGGAGATTCCTTACAAGATTCTGCCGCGCAGAGCCGGAGACATTGCAACGTGCTATGCGGATTGTACCAAGGCAAAAGAAGAGCTTGGCTGGGTGGCGCAGAAAGGCATCGAGGAGATGTGTGCCGATTCCTGGAGATGGCAGTCCAACAATCCCAACGGCTATCGGGAGTAATTCGTATTCTTTTTCTGATGATTCGATTCGGCGGCAGCTTCTGTCTGCCGCCTATTTTCCATGAAATTCTTGTGTTCTGTTACGTTCTGAAAGGAGCAAGTCATGTTTGTAAAAGTAAATAGTGCAGGAATCAACGGCATTTCGGCGCGTATGATTCTGACCGAGGGAGATGTCGGAAACGGTCTTCCGTCCTTTACGCTTGTGGGGTATCTGGCGTCCGAGGTGCGTGAGGCGCAGGATCGCGTGCGGACGGCGATCAAAAACGCAGGATTTACACTCCCGGCAAAGAAGATCACGATTAACCTCTCGCCTGCTGATCAGAGAAAAGAGGGGACGGCGTATGACCTCTCGATTGCCGTGGCGGTACTTGGCGCGTATGGGCTTTTGCCGATGGAGCGGCTGGAGCAATGCTTGGTCGTCGGTGAACTGGGGCTTGACGGAAATATCAAGCCAGTGCATGGCGTGATGGCGATGGTGATTGCGGCAAAAAGAGCGGGTATGGTGCATTGTTTTGTGCCAAAGGAGAATGCACAGGAAGCTTTGGCGATTGAGGGAATCCGCGTCACGGGATTAAACTCCCTCAAAGAATTTGCAGATATGCTTGTCTCCTCGGCTCCGATACCGGAGACGCTTCGGGAAAATGATTCCGATCGGACAAAAGAGGCAGTCTGGGACGTGGATTACAGCGAGGTGGGCGGTCAGCTGTTTTTGCGCCGGGCGGCGGAGATTGCGGCTGCCGGGATGCACAACCTGCTCTTTACCGGGCCGGCTGGAACGGGAAAAACGATGATTGCCAGGCGGCTTCCGACGATTCTTCCGCCGCTGACCATGGAGGAAAACTTGGAAATCTCGCAAATTTACAGCGTTTGCGGGTTACTGGCGCAGGGAAGCGCGCTCTTTGGAAAGCGGCCGTTTCGCAGCCCGCACCACACGGTCACGGCGCAGTCTTTGACCGGTGGAGGAAAGCCGGTAAAGCCTGGGGAACTCTCTCTTGCGACGGGCGGCGTCTTGTTTCTCGATGAGCTGACGCTCTTTCGGAAAGAAGCGATTGAGATTCTCAGGCAGCCTTTGGAAGAACACAAGGTTCACGTCAGCCGTGTGTGGGGAAAGTACGACTTTCCGGCGGATTTCCTTCTGTGTGCGGCGATGAACCTCTGTCCCTGCGGGCATTTTCCAGGAGATCGGTGCCAATGCACCCCAGCACAGATTCGGCAATACCTGAGCCGCCTTTCCAGACCTTTGATGGAGCGGTTTGACATCTGCGCACAGGCATCTCCTGTGCCGTATGAAGAGCTTCGCAGAACGGATCAGAGGGGGGAGCCGTCTGCCGCAATTCGGGCGCGCGTTGAGCGGGCGCGGGAGATTCAAACAATGCGGTTTCGCGGCACGTCGGTTCGCTGCAATGGGCGGATGGGGGAGGCGCAGGTTCGTACTTTCTGTACGCTCGGTGAAAAGGAAGAAGCATTCTTAAAGCAGATCTATCAAAGCCGCTCGATGAGCGCGCGCGGACTTCGCAAGATTTTGGTAGTCAGCCGGACAATCGCAGATCTTGCGGGCTCTGAGGCGATTCAGAGAGAGCACCTGGCGGAGGCAGCCGGGTACCGTGCGTTGGAGGAGAAAATATGGGATTAGAGCAGGAGAGAAAGGCACTTTATTGGCTCTGCCGTTCTTTCCCGGCGGCAGCCGTCACCATAAAACGCATCGGGACAAGTCTGGATGGATTTGCAGACGCATATTATATAGAAGGAAGCGCGTTAAGGGAGCGGGGCGTCCTGAAAAATGAGCGTGCAGTCGCGGCGTTTGAGGCGGCAAAGGCAAAGATCGGGGAGGCGCAGGAAGAGTACCTGTCGCTGGGGCAGATGGGGTGTCGGTTTGTCACTCCGCTTGAGGAAGATTACCCCAAACGACTTCGCTTGCTTCACGATCATCCGATGGGACTTTGGGTGAAAGGGGAACTTCCAAAGGAGAGTCAAGCGACGGTGGCGATCGTGGGTTCCAGAAATGCCACAAGCTATGGGGAACAGGCGGCAAAGCTCTTTGGGCGGGAACTTGCTGCCTCTGGCGTGCAGGTCATCAGCGGTCTGGCATTGGGGATCGACACCAAGGCGCATCTGGGAGCGATTGAGGGCGGGGGAGATACCTTTGCCGTACTGGGGTGCGGTGTCAATGTCTGCTATCCCAAGGCGAATTACCCGATCTGGCGGCAGATGGAAACACGCGGCGGCTTGATGAGCGAGTTTTCGCCGGGCATTTCCCCGAAACCGAATCATTTTCCCATACGAAACCGGATCATCAGCGGACTTTCGGATGCGATTCTTGTCATGGAGGCGCGTCAAAAGAGCGGCTCGCTCATCACCGCCCAACTTGGACTTGACCAGGGAAAGGAGGTGTTCGCGCTTCCGGGGCGGGCGACTGACCTTGCAAGCCGAGGGTGTAATCAGTTGATTCAGTCCGGTGCCGCGCTTCTTGGCGGGCCGGGCGATGTGTTGGAGTATCTGGGAATCCTTCGGGAGAAAAAGCTGATTCTTTATGAAAAAACAGGGAAGGGTCTTGCCAAGAGAGAAAAAATGGTGTATAGTTTCCTCGATTCCGCCCCCAGACACGCGGAGGAGATTGCACAGAAGGCAGGTCTTCCCATTGCGGAGTGCCTTGGCGCGCTGCTGGAGCTGGAGCTTTTGGGACTTGCGATCCGAACCAAGGGACAATATTATGCACGGGCGATGGATTGCGGCGCAGAGAGCGAACGGGCGGAGATTTGAGAATAAACAGAGAACGTAATGTTCTGGTGAGGAGTTATCGTAAGAATGGCAAACTGTCTGGTAATTGTAGAGTCACCGGCAAAGGTAAAGACAATCAAAAAGTTTTTGGGCAGCAACTATGTGCTGGACGCTTCCGGGGGACACGTCCGCGATCTGCCAAAGAGTCAGCTCGGATTCGATCCGGAGCACGACTATGAGCCCAAGTATATCACGATCCGCGGAAAGGGAGACACCCTGGCACGCCTTCGCAAGGAGGTCAAGAAGGCGGATAAGATCTATCTGGCGACGGACCCGGATCGAGAGGGAGAGGCGATCTCCTGGCATCTGTTAAAGGCGTTAAAGCTTGATGAGATGAAGAACAAGTCGGTCTACCGGATCAGCTTTAATGAGATTACAAAGAACGCGGTCAAGGCGTCGCTCAAAGAGCCCAGAGCCATTGACATGAATCTGGTGGACGCCCAGCAGACACGACGGATGCTCGACCGCATGGTGGGATACCGCATCAGCCCACTTTTGTGGAAGAAGGTAAAGCGTGGCTTGAGCGCGGGGCGCGTCCAGTCCGTGGCGTTGCGTATGATCTGCGACCGTGAGGAGGAGATCAACCGCTTTATTCCGGAAGAGTATTGGAATCTCGACGCAAAGCTCACCTTGAAAGGTATGAAAAAGCCGCTTCTTGCGCGCTACCACGGTGAGATCGGTCACTCCTCAAAGGAGGCGATTAAGAACAAGGCGCAGATGGACGCGATCTTGAAAACCTTAGATCATGCAGAGTACACGGTGAGCGAGGTCAAGAAGGGCGAGCGCGTTAAGCGCGCCCCGATTCCCTTTACGACGAGTACCATGCAGCAGGAAGCGTCCAAGGCGTTGAACTTCTCCACCCAGAAGACGATGCGCCTGGCGCAGCAGCTCTACGAGGGTGTGGAGGTCAAGGGATACGGTACGATCGGTCTGATCACCTATCTGAGAACGGACTCCACGCGAATCGCGGACGAGGCGGATGCGGCGGTAAGAACGTTTATTCAGGCAAAATACGGTGAGAAATACGTTGGAAAGGGCGACGCAGCGAAGAAGAGCGCGGCAAAGATTCAGGACGCGCACGAGGCAATCCGCCCCACAGACATTTCCCTGACCCCGACCATGGTCAAGGAATCGCTTTCAAGAGATCTGTTCCGTCTGTACCAGCTGATCTGGAGACGGTTTGCGGCGAGCCGTATGGAAAATGCCGTCTATGAGACGACTTCGGTCAAGATCACGGCGGCCGGTCAGCTCTTTACGGCATCGGCGTCCAGACTTTCCTTTGACGGCTTTATGTCCGTGTATGTGGAGGCAGACGACGAGGAGGAGAGCGGACAGGCACTCGGAAACCTGGAAGCCGGGACAACGTTTGCTCTCTCAGAATTGCTTCCGAGCCAGCATTTTACACAGCCGCCCGCGCACTACACCGAGGCTTCGCTGGTAAAGGCACTGGAGGAGCAGGGAATCGGCCGTCCCAGCACCTACGCGCCGACCATCACCACCATCATTGCGAGACGATACGTCGTAAAGGAGAACAAAAATCTCTATGTGACGGAGATTGGAGAGGTCGTCAACCGGATCATGAAGCACAGCTTCCCAAGCATCGTGGATATCAGCTTCACGGCGAATATGGAATCGCTTCTTGACAGCGTGGCGGACGGAACCGTACAGTGGAAGACGGTGGTCAGCAACTTCTACCCGGATCTGGACGAGGCGATCAAGACCGCGGAGAAAGAGCTGGAGACAGTCACGATTGCGGATGAGGTTTCTGATGAGATCTGTGAGTTTTGCGGCAGAAACATGGTCGTCAAGTACGGTCCGCATGGGAAATTTCTGGCTTGCCCCGGTTTCCCGGAGTGCAAGAATACGAAGCCTTATCTGGAAAAAATTGGAGTGCCATGCCCCAAGTGCGGCAAGGAAGTTGTGCGGAAAAAGACGAAGAAGGGACGCCTTTACTACGGCTGTGAGGCAAACCCGGATTGCGACTTTATGTCCTGGCAGAAGCCTTCTACGGTCAAATGCCCCAAGTGCGGCTCCTATATGGTGGAGAAGGGCAATAAATTGCTCTGCGCGAACGAGACTTGCGGCTACCGGATGGAGAATGAGCATCCAGACGAGGACTAAAGTCTTAGAAAAAAATGGTAAAATATTAAAAAAAACGAAAACTTCCAAGAACTCTTGCCATTGAGACAAAATTGTGTTAAGATTTTGATGATAGGAAGAGTATTTGCCGGTGCGAGCCAACAGAGATAAGGAGGTTTTTGAGATGAGTGTTCAGTTATTGGACAAAACAAGAAAAATCAATAAACTGCTGCACAATAATAACTCGCATAAGGTGGTTTTCAATGATATCTGCCAAGTGTTGAGTGAGATTCTGGAGTCCAATATTCTTGTAATCAGCAAGAAGGGCAAGGTGCTCGGTGCGAGCTGCTGTCCTGGCGTGGACGAGATCGAGGAGCTGATTCAGGATCAGGTCGGAATGTATGTGGATAAGATGCTCAACGAGCGACTGCTCATTGTCCTCTCCACCAAGGAGAACGTGAACCTGGCAACTTTGGGATTTGCAGAGGAGAATGTCAAGAAGTATCAGGCGATTATCACCCCAATTGACATTGCCGGAGAGCGTTTGGGAACGCTGTTTATTTACAAGCAGAACACGCAATACGGTATCGACGACATTATTCTGAGCGAGTACGGTACCACAGTAGTGGGATTGGAGATGATGCGTTCGGTCAACGAGGAAAATGCGGAGGAGACTAGAAAGGTACAGATCGTGAAGTCTGCAATCGGAACCCTCTCTTTCTCGGAGCTTGAGGCGATCATCCACATTTTCGAGGAGCTGGACGGAAACGAGGGGATTCTCGTGGCAAGCAAGATCGCTGATCGCGTAGGAATCACAAGATCTGTGATCGTCAATGCACTTAGAAAGTTCGAGAGTGCGGGCGTGATTGAGTCGCGTTCCTCTGGAATGAAGGGAACGTATATCAAGGTCTTAAACGACGTGATCTTTGACGAGTTAAAGGCGATCAAGGCGACGAACAAAAATCTGAAATAATACGATGTTTTCTGAAAATGTCCTGTTGGAAGCGATTCAGCAGGACATTTTTTGCTTCATAGAAAATTACTTTTGCTTCAAAAAAAATCCAAAATTATGTCTTGCGTTTTGAACGGTTTGGGCTATAATCTAGGTGTATTCTTATTTGATAAAAAATATCATCCATTGAACAAGAAGGAGGAACCCATGAGAGGAGTCGAAACTAGAATTCGCGAGATTCGCCGCCGCATTTTCCGCGAGGTGGCAAGAATGGCATACCACACCGAGTGGGCGGTAGATAAGCGGATTGAGGAACTTCCCTACAAGATCATCCCTGGCGAGGTGGGAAATTTTAGAAATGACGTATTTTTGGAGAGAGCGATTGTAGGCGAGCGTTTGCGTCTGGCGATGGGTCTGCCAAACCGTGGTGCGGGAGAGCACGCTCCGCTGTCAGACAACATTGAGGCGGCAGACCGTTCCGAGACTTACTACACTCCGCCATTAATCAATGTGATTAAGTTTGCCTGCAATGGCTGCCATGAGAAGAGAGTGTTCGTGACGGACGGCTGCCAAGGATGCCTGGCGCACCCCTGTGAGGAAGTCTGTCCCAAGGATGCGGTGAAGCTCGACCGCACCAATGGTCGCTCCCACATTGACCAGGATAAGTGCATCAAGTGCGGTCGCTGTGCGGAGGTTTGCGGTTACAACGCCATCATCATCCAGGAACGCCCCTGTGCCGCTGCCTGTGGAATGGACGCAATTCATACCGACGAACACGGCAAGGCGGAGATCGACTACGAAAAGTGCGTATCCTGCGGCCAGTGCCTGGTGAATTGTCCGTTTGGTGCGATCTCGGATAAGTCTCAGATCTTCCAGGTCATTCGCGCAATCCAGTCCGGCGAGAAGGTGTACGCGGCAGTGGCTCCGGCATTTGTCGGACAGTTTGGTCCTAAGGTAACGCCCGGAAAGCTGCGTGCGGCGATGAAGGCACTTGGATTTACCGATATTTTTGAGGTTGCAATCGGAGCAGACCTGTGTGCAAGCCAGGAAGCAGAGGACTTTATCAATGAGGTTCCGGAGAAACTGCCGTTTATGGCGACTTCCTGTTGCCCAGCGTGGTCTGTGATGGCGAAAAAGCTCTTCCCGGAGCAGGCAGAGTGCATCTCCATGGCTCTGACGCCCATGACTTTGACGGCGCGCTTGATTAAGCTCCACCACGAGGAGGCGAAGGTCGTATTCATCGGACCGTGCGCCGCAAAGAAGCTGGAGGCGATGAGAAAGTCGGTTCGCAGTGAGGTGGACTTCGTATTGACGTTTGAGGAGATGGCAGGAATCTTTGAGGCAAAGCATGTGGACTTGGAATCCATCGAGGAAGATCCCGATGGCGTAAACGATGCTTCTACGGACGGCCGCAACTTTGCAGTTTCCGGCGGTGTGGCAAAGGCAGTTACCAACGTCATCGCACAGCGTTACCCGGATCGTGAGGTGAAGGTGGTAAATGCAGAGGGACTTAGAGAGTGCAGAAAGCTGATGCAGCTGGCAAAGGCAGGAAAGTACAACGGATACCTGCTGGAAGGCATGGCTTGCCCCGGCGGATGTGTGGCTGGTGCGGGAACGCTTCAGCCGATCAAGAAGTCTCAGACTGCTGTGAATCTGTATGCGAACAAGGCCGGTCATAAGACCTCGAACGAGACGGAGCACGTCAAGGAATTGGACAAGCTGGTATAAAGCGAGAGTCGAAAGTGTGTTCTTTTTGGCGGGATTGGTATTGACACCAATCTCGCCATTTTATATACTGAATGTTACATGACATGACGGAGAGAAAGGCGGCGTTTGAGAGGTACCATGCAGCACGGTTCACAGAGAAATTCATCGTATCAGGGGCCCAGAAGCAGACGGGGCACACAGAAAAAAAGACAAAATCATCGCAAGGTGATTCAGATAGGAGCGGGAATCCTTGCCGGAGTCATCATCCTTGGAGCGGCGGTGGTCTTGGTCTTTTCGGGGACGAAAAAACAGACGGACGAGACGCAAACCGTGGAAAGCACGCTGGACGAGCTCTTGCCGGATGTCCCTATGACAATCAACGGCATCTCTGTGGAGGGGATGGAGCTTGAGGAGGCGGTAAGTGCAGTGACCGCGCAATATTCCTGGAAGTTATCCGTCTCAAACGCAGATCAGACGGAGGAACTCTCTAATTTGATTGAGGAGCGTGCGAGAACGTACCTGAGTGGTTTGTGCGACCAGACAAAGGGCGGGGAGTACACGGTGGATTTTCTGGACGTGAAGGATCTGGCGGCTCAGGCAGTCGAGGATCTTGCCGCAAAGTGGGATACCAAGCCGGTCAACAGCACCCTGGATCATTTTGACAATCAGACTGGGAAATTTGTCTTTACCAAGGGAACGGCGGGAAAGGCAGTGGATCAGGACGCGCTGGTAAGTGCGATTGTGCAGGCAGTCCAGTCGGATGATCTCGATCAGACCATTACGGCTACGATGACAGAGACCGCGCCGGAGGACGATGCGACGGTGCAGTCGCAATATAAGGTGCTTGCGACATTTACCACGAATACCACGGCAAATGCCAAGCGAAATACGAATGTCAAGTTGGCGGCACAGGCGTTAAACGGCACGATTGTCGCTTCGGGGCATGAATTTTCCTTTAATAAAGCAGTCGGACAGCGAACCGCAGAAAAAGGCTACCAGTCGGCGGCGGCTTACAACAGCGGCGAGGTGGTGCAGGAAATAGGCGGCGGCGTCTGCCAGATCTCCAGTACGCTCTACCGTGTGGCGTTTCAAGCGGCGATGGAGATCAGCTACCGCAGATCGCACACGTTTGAGCCGAACTATGTGACGCCCGGTCAGGATGCGACGATCAGCTGGGATATGCCGGATTTTCGCTTTATCAACACTTCAAAAGGCGCGATCGGTATCCGTGCAAGTTATGCGGATCAGAAGGCAACGGTGTCCATCTACGGCATTCCGGTGCTTGAGGACGGCGTGACCTGGGATCTGTACTCGGAGAAGGTAGAAGATACGACGATTCCGGATCCGACTTATATTGAGGATGCGACGCTTGCACCTGGAACGCAGAAGGTGAAGAGCTCTGGTTCTGCCGGAAGCACATGGGTGACATACAAGGTGGTCTACAAGGACGGAAAAGAAGTGGAGCGCGTCAAGGATCATGAAAAGACGTACAAGGGACACGCACCCGTGATCCTTAGAAACAGCGGAACGACGCAGTTAAAGCCAAACGAGACGACGACTGCGACAACTGCGGCTACGACCGGGGCAGTGGACGGACTCGATGACGATGCGGCAAAGAGCACCACACAGCAGACGCACGCACAAACGCAGGCACAGACAAAGGAGCCGACGACTGCCGCTTCCACAACGGCGCACACGCAGGCTGCTGAGAAGGCGGAAACCACGCCGCAGGAGACGACTGTGGCGGCAACGCAGAAGGAGACTACGACTGTGCAGGAACAGACGGTTCCGGCAGCACCGGCTGAGAGCGAAACGGTTCCGGAAAATGTGCAGGAAGATTAGAGAAGTTTGCAAAAACTGCTTGCACAAAGCATTTTCCTGTGATATGATAGTAAGGCTGAAAAATCACGCCTGTGGATTCTGCGAAAGGGTGCCTGTCTGAGGGCAGGTCTTTCGGGAAGCACGAGAAGCAGGCGGAAGAACGTCCGTTCCTTCTGCTCGGAGGACGGATCAAAACCAAACGGAGGTAAAAAACATGAGCGTTATTTCTATGAAGCAGTTACTGGAAGCAGGTGTGCACTTTGGCCACCAGACAAGAAGATGGAACCCCAAGATGGCTCCCTACATCTACACCGAGCGCAACGGCATCTACATCATCGACCTGCAGAAGTCTGTTGTAAAGGTAGACGAGGCTTACAAGGCAGTTTCTGATATCGCTGCTAACGGCGGTACGATCCTGTTCGTAGGTACCAAGAAGCAGGCTCAGGAGGCAATCAAGACCGAGGCTGAGCGTTGCGGTATGTACTATGTAAACGAGAGATGGCTGGGCGGTATGCTGACCAACTTCAAGACCATCCAGAGCCGTATTGCAAGACTGAAAGAGATCGAGACCATGTCTCAGGACGGAACTTTCGATGTTCTGCCTAAGAAGGAAGTTATCGAGCTGAAGAAGGAGTGGGAGAAGCTGGAGAAGAACCTTGGCGGTATCAAGGATATGAAGCGTCTTCCCGATGCAATCTTCGTAGTAGATCCCAAGAAGGAGCACATCTGTGTGCAGGAGGCTCACACTCTGGGCATTTCTCTGATCGGTATCGTTGACACCAACTGCGATCCCGAGGAGCTGGATTATGTAATCCCCGGAAACGACGATGCAATTCGCGCCGTTAAGCTGATCGTATCCAAGATGGCTGACGCTGTCATCGAGGCAAAGCAGGGCGAGGTTCTGGAAGGTGCAATGGAGATCGAGATCCCCGTTGAGGATTCCGAGGACGCAGAGTAATTTGATAAAAAGGGGGAAGATTATTTGCTCCCCAAAATTATTTAATTGGAGGAATCATCAAATGGCAGCAGTAACAGCAGGTATGGTAAAAGAGTTAAGAGAGATGACCGGTGCTGGAATGATGGACTGCAAGAAGGCTCTTGCAGCTACCGAGGGCGATATGGAGAAGGCTGTTGAGTTCCTGAGAGAGAAGGGACTGGCAGGTGCAGCAAAGAAGGCTGGCCGTATCGCAGCTGAGGGTATCGTTATGACCCAGGTTACTGAGGACGACAAGAAGGCTGTTGTCGTTGAGGTAAACGCTGAGACCGACTTCGTAGCAAAGAACGAAAAGTTCAGAACCTACGTTGCTGAGGTGACTGAGCAGGCACTGAATACCACCGCAGCTGATATGGATGCGTTCTTAGCTGAGACTTGGGCAAAGGATCCTTCCATGACCGTGAAGGAGGCTCTGTCCTCTCAGATCTCCATCATCGGAGAGAACATGAACATCCGTCGTTTCGAGCAGGTTGTTGAGGAGAACGGCTTCGTTGCTTCTTACATCCATGCTGGCGGTAAGATCGGCGTTCTGGTTGACGTTGTAACCGACGTTGTGAACGACGAGATCAAGGAGATGGCTAGAAACGTAGCAATGCAGGCAGCTGCATTAAAGCCTCAGTTCACCAACAGAGACGAGGTTGACGCTTCTTTCATCGAGCACGAGAAGACAATCCTGATGGCTCAGATCCAGAACGATCCCAAGGAGGCTTCCAAGCCTGCAAAGGTAATCGAGGGCATGATCCAGGGCCGTATCAACAAGGAGCTCAAGGAGTTCTGTCTGTTGGATCAGGTTTATGTAAAGGCAGAGGATGGCAAGCAGAGCGTAGGTCAGTACGTTGCATCCGTTGCAAAGGCTAACAATGCAAATGTAACCATCAAGAAGTTCGTTCGCTTCGAGACCGGCGAGGGCATGGAGAAGAAGGAAGAGAACTTTGCAGAGGAAGTTGCAAAGCAGATGGCTGGTAACTAAATCAAAGTTGCTTGGAATCATTAAGCGGGAAAATGCTAGGGAAACCTGGCGTTTGCCCGCTTTTTCTAATATTTGGAAAATCGCGAAAGTGGTACAAAATACCCTAAGTTGGACA
>Cebus_capucinus_imitator_PRJNA485217_SSR096__coassemble_275_pt1 | contig 34117 bp, 30 predicted proteins | sample Cebus_capucinus_imitator_PRJNA485217_SSR096__metabat2_high_PE_003 | metagenome-assembled genome bin Cebus_capucinus_imitator_PRJNA485217_SSR096 | reverse complement strand
TGATTGAGGGCATCAAAGAGGGATGGCGGCTTTCGGGGCTTGACGGATATTTGGGATATTTTGTAAAAGACACCGTCTCGTTTCTCGACTATTTTTCAAAAGAGACGAGCATTTTCTGGCTCGATGAGCCGGAGCGGCTTGAGGAAAAGGCAAGAAGTGTGGAACAAGAGTTTCGCGAGAGTATGATGCACCGTTTGGAAAAAGGCTATCTTCTGCCCGGTCAGACGGAGCTTTTGTACCCGGTAGACACCGTATTGGCAAGGCTTCACGCGAAGAGAAGCGTGGCGCTCACGGCTCTTGACCAGAAGCTCTCCAGCTTGAAGGTGCAGGAGAAGTTCAGCCTGACCGTCAAAAACATGAACTCCTACCAGAACAGCTTTGAGCTTTTGATCAAAGACTTGACGGACTGGAAGAAAAAGGGATGGCGCGTGGTGCTTTTGTCTGCCTCAAAGACGCGGGCGAGCCGCCTGGCAAGCGATCTTAGAGAGTACGATCTTCACGCATTTTGCCCAAGTGAAGAGCGCGCGGACACGCAGGTTCTTGCGGGGCAGATTCTTGTGGTGCACGGAAATCTGCACCGTGGATTTGAGTATCCGCTTATCAAGCTCGCCTATATCACGGAAGGCGATATGTTCGGCGTGCAAAAGAAAAAGCGCAGGAAAAAGGTGGGACTTTCCGGCACGGCAATCCGTAGCTTTGCGGAGCTTTCCGTCGGAGATTATGTAGTGCATGAGGAACATGGACTCGGCGTTTACCGCGGAATCGAGAAGGTGGAGCGGGACAAGATCACGAAGGATTACATCAAGATCGAGTATGGGGATGGGGGTAATCTCTATCTTCCGGCAACGCAGCTGGAGCGGATTCAAAAGTACGCGGGAGCGGATGCAAAGAAGCCAAAACTCAATCGCCTTGGCGGAAATGAGTGGTCAAAGACGAAGAGCCGCGTCAAGGGGGCGGTCGAGGAGGTTGCAAAGGATCTGGTGAAGCTCTACGCCGCAAGACAGCAGCAGAGCGGATTCTGTTACGGGGAGGATACAGTCTGGCAGAGAGAGTTTGAGGAACTTTTCCCCTACGAGGAGACGGAGGATCAGCTCGACGCGATTGAGGCGATCAAGAAGGACATGGAGAGCCGAAAGATCATGGATCGGCTCGTGTGCGGGGACGTTGGATACGGAAAGACGGAGATCGCATTGCGTGCCGCCTTCAAGGCGGTTCAGGACAGCAAGCAGGTCGCCTACTTAGTGCCCACGACGATCCTTGCACAGCAGCACTACAACACGTTTGTCCAGCGCATGAAGGATTTCCCGGTGCGCGTGGAGGTGCTCAGCCGATTCTCCACGCCTTCCCAACAAAAACACATCTTGGAGGGGCTCAAAAAAGGTTTGGTGGACATTGTGATCGGAACGCACCGCCTGCTCTCAAAAGATATGCAATTTAAGGATCTGGGACTTCTCATCGTGGACGAGGAGCAGCGGTTTGGTGTGACGCACAAAGAGAAGATCAAGCAGATGAAGAAAAATGTGGACGTGATCACCTTGACGGCAACTCCGATTCCGCGAACGCTCCATATGAGTCTTGCGGGGATTCGCGACATGAGTGTGTTGGAAGAACCGCCCGTTGACCGGATGCCGATTCAGACGTATGTGATGGAGTACAACGAGGAAATGATCCGGGAGGCGATCAACCGAGAGTTGGCGCGGGGCGGACAGGTGTATTATGTGTACAACCGTGTCAACAACATTGAGCAGGTCACAAACGAGATTGCGGCACTCGCACCCGATGCGGTCGTGACATTTGCCCACGGACAGATGCGCGAACACGAGCTGGAGCGGATCATGGCGGACTTTATCAACGGAGAGATCGACGTGCTCGTCTCCACCACTATCATTGAGACGGGACTCGACATTCCGAACGCCAACACCATGATTATCCACGATGCGGATCAGCTGGGACTGGCGCAGCTCTATCAGCTTCGCGGGCGAGTGGGGCGTTCCAGCCGCACGTCCTACGCGTTTTTGATGTACAAGCGCGATAAAATGCTCAAGGAAGTGGCGGAGAAGCGTCTTGCGGCGATCCGTGAATTTACAGAACTTGGAAGCGGAATCAAGATTGCGATGCGTGATCTGGAGATTCGCGGCGCGGGAAATGTGCTCGGAGCGGAGCAGCACGGACACATGGAGGCGGTCGGATACGATCTTTACTGTAAAATGCTCAACCATGCGGTACTTGCCCTAAAGGGCGAGACGGTTGATGAGGAGAACTTTGAGACTTCGGTGGAGTGCGGAATTGATGCCTACATTCCCGCCTATTATATTAAAAATGAATATCAAAAGCTCGACATTTACAAGCGGATCTCTGTGATTGAGACAGAGGACGAATACATGGATATGCAGGACGAGTTGACAGATCGCTTCGGAGACCCGCCAAAGAGTGTGGAAAACTTGCTCCAGATTGCAAGACTGCGGGCGTTGGCACATTTTGCCTACATCACAGAAGTGGCGATCAATGCGCAGGAAGTGCGCCTTACAATGTATCCCAAGGCAAAGCTGGATATTCAGAAGTTTCCGGAACTCATCGGCGGCTACGGTGGCGCGCTAAAGCTCATCCCTGGGGAGACTCCGGCATTTCTCTATCAGGACAGACGGCGCAAAAACAAAGACTGCCAGCCCATGTTTGCACTTGCAATCGAGCTGGCAGAAAAGATCGGCGCGCTTAGAAGCTGCGAATAACTTCCTCACTCATGGACTTTACGAGGGCAACGGCAAGCTGCACGGTTGCCTCAAAGTCGTAGTAAGAGGTGATTCCGTAATGAGAGTGAATATAGCGGACGGGGACTCCGGCAACGATCACGGGAACGCCGTCTAAGGAGTTGTGAATGATCGCACCGTTGTTTCCGCCGCCTTCACGGACAGAAGTCTGGACAGCCAATCCCTGATTCTCGGCAAGATCGAGCGTGTACCGCTGATACCTGGGGTTGCAGATGATGGACTTATCCATAAAACGCAGCATCGGGCCTTTCTTTAAGGCAGTCTGGATGGCGTAAGGTTCTGTAAAGGTATCGTCTGCCGGGCAGCCTTCGTAGCAGAGGGCGATGTCCGGTTTGACCTTGTTGACGGCGACTTTTACGCCGCGCTCGCCGACTTCTTCCTGAGAGGAGAGCACGCCGACGACGTCCACGGCAAGATCCTCGTTTTGCAGGCGGCGAAGCGTTTCGATCAACGCCGCGCATCCGATTCGGCAGTCAAATCCCTTGCCGATCATGATGTCGCGCTCTTTGTCATACGAAAATTGCACATCGGAGACGATCGGCTCGCCCATACGGATGTGGAAGACTTCACGCGCTTCCTGTTCGCTTGTCGCGCCGACGTCGATGATAAAGTCAGAGATTGCCGCGCTTGTCGGAGCAGCCTTCTCTGCTGCACTCTTAAAGTGGACGGGTTTTGAGGCGATCACGCCGGGAATGTACTCGCCCTTGGCATTTCTCACCAGCACTTTTGAGGAGGGGAGGCTGTCCATGTTCCAGCCGCCGATATTCAAAAAACGGATCGTTCCGTTGGGACGGATGGAGTGAACCATAAAGCCCACCTCATCGCAGTGGGCGTCCAGCATAAATACGGGCTTGCCCTCATTTTTCTTGAAGGGGCGGATGTAGATATTTCTCATGCAATCATCCGTCACCTCGGCAATATCGCCGCAGTGTTTCTTTGCCACATCAAAGACCGCATCTTCAAAACCAGACGGGCCAAACGCATTGGAAAGGTCTGCGATGAGTTCCAGACACTTTGGATTCACATTCATTTCCATAATCGAATCTCTCCTTCATCCACTGTTTGTCGTTTTCCCTGCACCGGCAGGTGTTTGGGATCAAGGCGAGTATAGTTCGGTTTTTTGGAAATGTCAACTTTCCATCTGGCGACCGAGAAAGCCTGCGGCGGTGGAGGCGAGCTTCATCTCCATGTCCCCGAATCGCGCCCGCGGTTCGCGGCTCATAATCACGACTGCTCCGATGGCGTCTCCCTCACAGATGATGGGGGCGACGACCTGGGCTGTGACGTTCTCAAGCGGCTCTCCGATCAAGCTGAGGAAGGTTTTTCCGTCTTTTTGGGAAATGTGGAAGGTGCGGTTGTTGATGGCGTCCTCAAGCTCCTTGCTGATGGTTTTGGAGAGGAGATCCTTTTTTGCTCCGCCCGCCACGGCAATCACCTGGTCTCGGTCCGTGATGCAGACCATCAAACCCGTGGACTGCGCCATCGCGTCCGCGTATTGTCCGGCAAATGCGGTCAGCTCCAGCATCGGGGAATATTTCTTCAAGATAATCTCGCCTTCTCGATCTGTGAAAATCTCAAGCGGCGTTCCTTCCCTCAGACGGAGCGTGCGCCGGATCTCTTTGGGAATCACCACACGCCCAAGATCATCAATACGTCTCACAATTCCAGTAGCTTTCATGTCAAAATTCCTCCGTTGAAGTTTGATTTCAAGAGTATTGTTTCCAGTAGTATCTGCCAGAGATGGGATTTTATGCAGGGAAATGGGAAAATGGTGGATGGGTGGGCTATCCCCCAACAGAGTGATTGACAAACTCCCCAAGATGGTGTACATTGATTCCATATGAAATGGCTGTGAAGGGGAATAGTAGGCGTGCGTGCTCCACAGAGAGGAATCGGGTGGTGGAAGATTTCGGGCAGGCGGCGGCGAAACCCGCCCTGGAGCTGCGCGTGAGGAGCGCGCCGTAAGTCTGCGTTACAGGCGCTAGAGAGAGCGTTTTTGGCTTGCTGAAACGTTAAATTGGGTGGTACCGCCGAGCGATTCGGTCCCATGTGCACAAGACCCGGCACATGGGGCTGGGTCGCTTTTATTATTTCAGTGGAGAATCCTGTGAGCAGGATTCTATTTTATGGTTAAAGGAGAACAGACATGGCAAACGACAAGAAAATGGTAGAAGCCATCACTTCCATGGACACAGACTTCGCGCAGTGGTACACGGACGTGGTGAAGAAAGCAGAGCTTTGCGATTACGCAAGCGTGAAGGGCTGCATGGTGATTAAACCCGCCGGATATGCAATCTGGGAGAACATCCAGAAAGAGCTGGATCGCCGCTTCAAGGAGACGGGCGTTCAGAACGTATATATGCCCATCTTCATTCCGGAGAGCCTGCTTCAGAAGGAGAAGGATCATGTAGAAGGATTCGCGCCTGAGGTTGCCTGGGTGACACACGGTGGACTCGATCCCTTACAGGAGAGAATGTGCGTGCGCCCCACTTCTGAGACGCTGTTTTGCGATTTCTACGCAAGAGACATTCACTCTTACCGCGATCTGCCCAGAGTCTACAATCAGTGGTGCTCCGTCGTTCGTTGGGAGAAGACTACGCGTCCCTTCCTGCGTTCCAGAGAGTTCTTGTGGCAGGAAGGACACACGGCTCACGCAACCGCAGAGGAGGCAGAGGAGCGCACCATTCAGATGCTCAACCTGTATGCGGACTTCTGTGAGGAAGTGCTGGCAATCCCGGTAATCCGCGGTCAGAAGACGGATAAAGAGAAATTCGCAGGCGCGGAGGCAACCTACACCATCGAGTCTCTGATGCACGACGGAAAGGCACTTCAGTCCGGTACGAGCCACAACTTCGGAGACGGATTTGCGAAGGCATTCGGCATCCAGTTTGCGGATAAGGACAACCAGTTAAAGTATGTGCATCAGACTTCCTGGGGCATGACGACCCGTATGATCGGTGCGTTAATCATGGTTCACGGCGATGACAACGGTCTCGTTTTGCCGCCTAGAATCGCGCCCATTCAGATCATGATCGTGCCCGTACAGCAGCACAAAGAAGGCGTGTTAGACAAGGCATTCGAGCTTGCCGAGAACTTAAAGAAGGCAGGATTCTCTGTGAAAGTGGACGATTCCGAGAAGAGCCCCGGCTGGAAGTTTGCGGACTGCGAGATGCGCGGAATCCCGCTGCGTATCGAGATTGGTCCCAAGGACATGGAGAAGAATCAGGCAGTTCTGGTTCGCCGCGACAACCACGAGAAGACCTTCATTTCCCTGGACGAGTTAAACGAGCAGGTAAGCACCATGCTGGATACGATTCAGCACGATATGCTGGAGAAGGCAAGAACACACAGAGATGCACACACTTACAGCGCGACCGAGTGGGATGAGTTCGTGGAGACCATCAACAACAAGCCCGGATTCGTGAAAGCGATGTGGTGCGGATGCCAGGAGTGCGAGGACAAGGTAAAAGAGATCACCGGAGCAACTTCCCGTTGTATGCCGTTTGCACAGGAGAACCTGTCCGATAAGTGCGTTTGCTGCGGAAAGCCTGCGACAAAGATGGTTTACTGGGGTCGTGCATATTGATGGAGATCAAGATTCCTGCTCCGGCAGAGCGGATTATTGAGGAGCTTCGGGCAAATGGTCACGAGGCGTACATTGTGGGCGGCTGTGTGCGTGATATGCTGCTTGGGCGAGAGCCTGGGGACTGGGACATCACGACCAGCGCGCTCCCACAGGAAGTCAAAAACATTTTTCGGCGCACCGTGGATACTGGGATTTTGCACGGTACGGTGACGGTTTTGATGGGAAAAGAAGGCTTTGAGGTGACGACATTTCGCGTGGACGGCGAATATCTGGACGGGCGTCACCCAAGCAGTGTTGCGTTCACACCGAGTCTGGAAGAGGACTTAAAGCGGCGCGATTTCACGATCAATGCGATGGCGTGGAGCAGGGACACGGGACTGGTTGACCTGTTTGGCGGAGAAAAAGACCTAAAAGACGGTGTGATTCGCTGTGTGGGCGCACCCATGGATCGCTTTAGTGAGGACGCGCTTCGGATTCTTCGGGCGATTCGTTTCTCGGCGCAGTTAAACTTTGTGATTGAGGAGGAGACGTACCGGGCGATTGAAGTGATCGGACCGAATCTTTTGAAAGTCAGCAAAGAGCGGATTCAGGTGGAGCTGACAAAACTCCTTTTGAGCGCGCACCCTGAGAAAATGTCTCTGGTCTACGAGACGGGGATCGGACAGTACGTTTCCACGGACTTTTGGGCGATTCGGGAACATTTTCCAGAAATGTCACCGGACGTGGAGGCGAAAAAGCACCTGCGCTGGGCAGCATTTTTGAGGGAAATGTCTCCGGAAACGGCTGTCGCGGTGCTTCGCGATCTCAAACTCGACAACCACACTATTGCAGGCGTCAAGACGCTGGTGCGCTGGATCGGGGAAGAGCTTTTGCCGGAAAAACCCGCGTTGCGGCGTGTGATAAGCCAGATCGGCACAGAGATGTTTGACGAATTGCTGCAATTAAAACGCATTCTTTTGCGGGAAAATGTCACTGAGATTGCGCGCCTTTTTCAGGAGATTTGCAGGGACAAAGACTGTCTGAGCTTAAAAGAGCTTGCAGTTTCTGGGCGTGATCTCATGGAGGCAGGTGTTCGCCCCGGAAAGGCGGTGGGCGAAAACCTGGAACATTTGCTCGCACTTGTATTGGAAGATCCGGCGTGTAATCAACGGGAATATTTGTTGCAACATTTGCTGGAATCCGATATAATGGATGAATGAAAAAATAGGAGGTATTGACTTATGAAGGTTATTAGCACAGAAAAAGCACCGGGGGCAATCGGACCGTACTCTCAGGGGTTTGAGGTGAACGGATTGGTAATCACTTCCGGTCAGATTCCGGTAAATCCCGCAGACGGCACCGTTCCGGAAGGAATCGCGGCACAGGCTGAGCAGAGCTGCAAGAACGTGGGAGCGATCCTTGAGGCGGCTGGCAGTGGCTACGAGAAAGTCGTAAAGACCACCTGCTTTTTAGCAGATATGGGCGACTTTGCTGCATTCAACGAAGTATATGCAAAGTACTTCATCTCCAAGCCCGCAAGAAGCTGCGTGGCAGTAAAAGACCTTCCCAAGGGAGTTCTCTGCGAGATCGAGGCGATTGCAGAAAAGTAATTTATAATCAAAAAATGTTCCCCAGCTGCGTCTAAATTGGCGGCTGGGGGATTTTCCTATTATATAGAAAATTACAAAGATGCAACCGGGAAGAGTTTCGGAACAACTTTTCCAAACATTCTCGCGAGAAATCCGACTAAAAGTGCGGCGATGAGCGTTCCTTCCCGTACTCCGTTTAGCTCTCCGGCAAAGAGAATGGAGAGAGCCACGGCGATGACTGCCATGGACACGTCAAAGCAGACTTTTGTGCTTCCAAACTCCCGCTCCCAGCGAGAGACCACGGCGCGCACAAACGATTCGCCCGGAAGCATTACCACGTCGGCAAGCACTTCCAGATAGACGCCAAATCCCAAAATGACGCAGCCAATGAGAAGCCCGATGACCTTTGAGGGGTAGGATGCGGGCTGCACAAACGAGAAAAGTGCCATACACACGTCAATAAAGCAGCCAAATGCGATTGAAACCGGGATCTGAAGCAGGTGCGGCAGCTGAAAATTGCTCCTTAAAATCATCCACTGAAGCAGAATCAAGAGTAAACTGAACGCCATTGTAAATTGTCCGAGCGAGAAGGGGAAACTCAGGCTGAGCACATAGGGGATGGAAGAGATGGGAGAAGTCCCCAGGTCAGCCTTTGTGATGAGGCTGACGCCCAGAGAGTTTACAAAAAGTCCGATTAAAAAGATAAGATACCGTTTTACTTTGTCTGCCATGATGCAAGAACCTCCATTGAAATCAAAATCGTTTCTATGGTAGCACTCGAATACATATATGTCAATACTTACATATTTCGCTCACGACACAATTCCAGACACGTTTCCAACCATTTACAATTTGCCTCCTCACGAAATACAGCTCCGCTCAAAACGAGATAGTCTGTAAACTCCTCCGACTCTTTTGGCGGAATGTTGGAAAATTTTTCCTGATTTTGGAGCAAATGCTTCAAATGTTCCTGATGGAGCGTGAGCTGAGACTGTAAGAGCTCCAGCCGCTCTTTTTTTGAGAGAATGTCCGAGAAAAACAGGCGCAGCCGAAACTCATCTTTCGGGATTGCAACTTTTTTTGCGCGGGACATTTCCCATTTCAGAAACTCCATACGACCGGCTGCCGTGATGGAATAGAGCTTTTTCTCAAGCACCGTTCCGGAAATCTCCACTGTGTACTCGACCAGATTTTGCTCAGTCAGAGCCTTTAATTCCGGGTAAATCTGGCTGTGCTTTGCGGTCCAAAACTCAAAAAGCGTGGTCTCAAACTCCCGCGCCATATCGTATCCGGTCATCGCCTTTCGGCTCAAAAGACCGAGGATTGCGTATCGTAACGTTCCCATAAAGTTCTCCTTTTTTATGATAGGGAAAGTATACCATATCCGCTTGATAATTCAAATATGTAAATATTGACATATTTGCGGGAAGCTCGTATACTGAAGGAAATGTTTACAGAGAGAAAGGAATCGTTGATTATGAAGAGAAAATATCCCCATCTGTGCAGCCCCATCACTTTGGCGGGAAAGACATTTTCCAACCGAATGTTTTCCGCGCCGATGGGCGGAACGGACATCACGCAAGACGGGTGCATCGGCCCTAAATCCACCGCATTTTACGAGCTGCGCGCAAAAGGCGGAGCTGCGGCGGTGACGGTCAGCGAATGTATGGTGCATCCGCAGACGGACGGCTCTCACGCCTACCATCTGGACACGGCAATTCTCAACTCCCTTGCCTCGGTAACGTACACGGCGGATGCGATTCACCGCCACGGAGCGGTTCCGAGTTTGGAACTGTCGCACTCCGGGATGTATGCCGGGACGTATATGACGGATAAAAAACGTCAACATGAGATGTGCCAGTGGGGACCTTCCGACACCGTGCGCCCGGATGGCGTTTTGGTGCGCGCGCTCTCAAAAGAGCAGATTCAGGAGATTGTGCAGGCCTATGGGCGCGTTGCGGGACTGGCAAAACGCGCAGGATTTGAGATGCTGATGATTCACGGCGGTCACGGCTGGCTGATCAATCAATTTCTGTCCCCTTATTTTAACCACAGAGAGGACGAGTACGGCGGATCGCTGGAGAATCGCTGCCGGTTTGCAAGTGAGGTGCTCGATGCCGTTCGGGCGGCAGTGGGAGAGCGATTCCCGATTGAGTTTCGCATGAGCGGCTCAGAGCTGTTTGAGGGCGGATACGATCTGGAAGAAGGCGTGCGGATTGCAAAACAGCTGGAGGAAAAGATTGATTTGCTTCATGTTTCCGCAGGAACGTATCAGAGAGGTTTCGGGGTTACGCATCCTTCGATGTTCAAGGAACACGGCTGCAACGTGTATCTGGCGGCGGAGATCAAAAAGCACGTCAGCGTTCCCGTGGCGACGCTTGGCGGACTAAATGACCCGGAGCAGATGGAGGAGATCATCGCCTCCGGCAAGGCGGATGTGGTCTATATGGCGCGCGCTTTGCTGGCAGACCCGCAGCTTCCGAGAAAAGTGATGGAAAACCGGGAAGAGGAGATTGTGCGTTGTCTGCGCTGCTTTACCTGTATGGCGGAGCGGGCTGCGACTGCGACCAGAAGATGCACGGTTAATCCGTTGATTGGAAGAGAGCTTGACGGAACGGAAGTGATTCCTGCCTTGGAGAAGAAAAAAGTGCTCGTTGCAGGCGGCGGGCCGGGTGGTCTGTATGCAGCATACACAGCTGCCCGCCGTGGTCATACCGTGATTCTGTGCGAGAAAGAGGCAGAGCTTGGCGGAATCTTAAAGAGTGAGATCGCAATTGCGTTTAAGCGGGAGATGTACGAGCTGACCGGGACGTATGAACGCCTTGCAAGAAAGAGCGGAGCGGAGATTCGCCTCAATACCTGCGTCACGCCGGAGTATGTTGAGCAGGAAGGCGCGGATGCCTTGATTGTGGCAGTCGGTTCTGAGCCATTGATTTTGCCAATTCCTGGGATTGACCAGGAGAATGTGATCGTTGTCAACGATTATTACCGCAAAAAAGCCCAGGTATCACAGGACGTTGTGGTGCTTGGCGGCGGACTTGCCGGGTGTGAGTGCGCGGTACATCTTGGGATGGAAGGAAAGCGGGTTCACTTGGTGGAAATGCGGGACGAATTGGCAGTTGACGCCAATGTGCGCCACCGCCCACTGCTCTTAAAAGAAGTGGAGAAGTACGTTACCGTGCATACGGGACTGCGCGGCGCAGAGATCTGTGTGGACGGTGTGATCTGCGAGAACCGCGACGGAGTGCGCGAGAAAATCGAGGGAACGACTGTGATCTGCGCTCTGGGACAGAGATCCCGCACTCAGACCGTAAACGCGCTGAGAGACGCAGCCCCCTTTGTCCGCATCATCGGGGACGCAGGTCGCGTTTCCACAATCACAAACGCCGTGTATGAAGGATACCATGCGGCATTGGATATATAGAAAGAGGGATATATAGGCGCATCGCACACAAAAAGGGGATGGGGAAAAACTCGATTGAGTTTTTTCGCATTCCCCTTCCAGACAATGTATGGTATGCTATTTTCTTTATTTGATTTCTATCTCATCAGCGTCAGTAAGATTTCCTGGGGTAAAACCAAACTCACCGCTGTTCCATCGCCATTCCAATTAAGCGATCCGTCTGGTCTGCCATAAATAGCGGGATATTGAGCACATCATCATCCAGCTTCAAATTATCCAATGAAAACCGAATGCGGAGCTTAACCTGCTCAGGAAAGAGCTCCTTGAATTTTTTTAGGCTTTTGCTTGTGGTATTTGCTTCGGACTTCACTTCTACTGGGAAAATATCATTTTCCCGCTGAATTAAAAAATCCACTTCATACGGAGGATTTGTCTGTGTCCAGTACCGAGGTGTCACCTCAAATTGCGTCATCAAAGTCTGAAGCACATAATTTTCGGTCAATGCGCCCTTAAATTCCGTAAACAGTCGATTCCCTTCGCCAAAGGCAGTTGGTGCAAGTTGTGCAAGTCGGCGGAGCAGTCCCACATCCACAAGATAAATCTTGAAAGCAGAAAGATCGTCATAGGCAGCTATCGGCAGATTTGGTGCTGCACTGCGGTAAATTTTATGAACAAGTCTTGCATCTACCAGCCACTGCAATGCATCCTCATATTCACGCGCGCGTGCGCCTTCCTTGACAACTTTGTAAATAAATTTTTTGTTTTCCCTTGCAAGCTGTGACGGTATGGATTTCCAAATCATAGAAATTTTCGGGAATTCGCTCACGTTTGGATGTTTGGCAAAGTCCCGTTCATACGCTGCAATCATCTCACTCAGAGCCTCCTGCAAGGCTTCCACGTCTTTTGCTTCTGTCCACATTTTGACAGACTCCGGCATCCCTCCTGTGACATAGTACATCTTGAGTCTTTCATACAATGGGTTAAAGAATGCCTCAGGAATTGGCTCAATCGTATCTACTGTTTCCAAATAATGTGCCAAATTTTCATCCCCATTGGCTAAGAGGAATTCTGTAAAGGTCATAGGATCAATCTGCATGAAATTAACCTTGCCAACAGGGAAGGATGAAGGCTTTGCTAAAGCAATTCCCAAAAGAGAACCGGCACACGCAATGTGATACTGCGGTGCATTTTCGCAAAAATACTTCATTGCATTGATGACCTTCGGACAGTCCTGCACTTCATCAAAAATAATAAGCGTTTTCTCCGGCGCAATCTTCTGTCCGCTTGCCAGCGTTAGATTTTGCAAAATTCGGTTGACGTCTTTTGTTGTCTCAAAAAATTGCTTGTATTCTTCGTTTTCATCAAAATTGAAATATGCGGTATTTTCGTAATAACGTTCGCCGAACTCTTTCAAAATCCATGTTTTTCCTACCTGACGCACACCTTTCAAGATCAGAGGCTTGCGATAAGGAGAATTTTTCCAATCCAATAATTTCCGCAAAATCTTTCGTTCCATCTACATCGCCTCCTTGTGTTCTTTTTCAGTCTCGTCTGTTCATAGCTCTATCATACACGATGAGTACTCAAAACACAAGCGCAATCACACTTTTATTAATAATTATGTGATTTTCATCACACTTTTCTTAATAAAAATGTGATAAGGGCATGAAAAGAGACCGAGCGTTCGCTCGATCTCTTCCCAAAACATCATCGTTTTGCAATCTATCTTCTGATTCCGTATTCTTTTGCGATTTTCTCTAATTCTTTTTCGTCTGCCTTACGAATCCGATCTTCGTCCATCCACATCGCAGGCATTTTCCCGCAAAAAGCACCGGCATATACTTCATCTAAGAGTCGCTGCTTCAAATCATCATCATTCACCATATAAGCTCCCATAATCGCTCTCCTCAGTCATTGACATATGGAATCTTGTGCCTTTTTGCGTACTTCTCTGCGTAAGAGCCGGCAGGAGTGTGGATGGTGAGGTTGTCACAGTTTTCGAATGCATACTCGCCAATTTTTATTACGTCTTCTGGAATCATAAACATACCTCCTTGTATTTTGTACCCTCCCGCTTTTGCAAGGAACATACTTGTTTTTCGGGCATTTTTAGCTCTTTGTTTCTCATTTTACCAAAAAAAATTTTTCATACAACTAGCTGGTTGCATAGTACCTCAACTATTTTTTGAAGCAATCATTTGCTGAACCTGTATCACCCAAAATTTCCCTCAACTTACTCTTGCATTTTGGAAAACAACGTGCTATTATCATCTTAACAGCTTAATATATTAAGTGAAGAAGTTGGGCAAGAAAGACGGAGGCGGTCATCCGTCAAAAGAAGGGGGAGGATTCATGTCAATACCAAAGTACCAACAGATCAAGCAAAGCCTGCTATACGAGATCAACAACGGAAAGTTCCAGCCGGGGGATAAGTTTTACAGCGAGTCTGAGCTGAAAAAGAAGTTCAACGTCAGCGGAATCACGGCGATCAAGGCGTTGCAATGCCTGACAAACGAGGGACATCTCGTTCGCTACCAGGGCAAGGGAACTTACGTCTCAAAAGCCCGAAAGGGCAAGGTGGTGAAGTTCTCGGACATCGAGAAGTACCGCGACAAGGCGGAGCGCACCGAGGTTCTGGAGATCAAGAAGATCCGGGATGCGCGGATTGCAAATGAGCTTCGTCTGCGGCCGGAAGAAGAATTTTACCACATCAAACGAATCCGACTGGTGGATGAGCAGCCGATCATTGTCCAAAATAGTTATGTGATTTCGGAATTTATCCGGGAAGAGGATGTGAGAGAGCTGGGGAAATTCTCATCCATCTACGGAAAGATTCGAGAGGATTTTGGGATTGATCTGTATCAGGCAGATTCCAAGGAGATCACGGAGATCTTGCTTCCCACACCGCAGTCTGTGCGGGAACTTTTGGGACTTTCCAAGGAGGAGCCGAGCGCGTTTACACGCCGCTACACCTATCTTTTTGACGGGAGAACGATTGAGTATATTGAAGGATACAAGCGGTGGGACTATTTCAGCATTGAGATTGAGCCCATTTGATGATCCGGAAAATGGAGGAGTGTATGGAACTATTGCTGGTATCTCACCAGGGAATCGCGACCGGAATGAAGTCAGCGGTTTCGATGGTTTTGGGCGATGCTGCGAACCAGATTTCGACTCTGGAGCTGACGCAGGAAGAGGGAATCACCCAGTTTAGCGAGCGGTTGGAACAGTTCGTGACGGAGTGGTTAAAGGACGGGAAGCGGGGACTGATCTTTGCGGACTTGAGAGGCGGAACGCCCTACAACCAGTCGGAGCTGATTCTGGAAAAACACGGCTTAAAGACACAGGCAAAGGTGATCAGCGGCATGAACCTGCCGATGATCGTGGAGGCGTTGCTTCGGGAGATTGACGTGTGCGACGCAAGTGAGCTTGAGAGCGTGGTTTTTGCGGCAAGAGAAGGCATTGTCTGCTCGGATTTGATGGCAAATGCTGCCGATTCCGACGACGAATAAGGAACTTAGGAGGGAACAAGGATTATGACAATTCAGTGGTGGCAGATCCTGCTGTTGACGCTGTATGCGGGATTTGCATTTTATGACGGAAACAATACGACATTCGGTACGGTAAAGCCCACGATGGCAGGCTTCTTTTCCGGATTGATTCTGGGCGACGTGACGACAGGTCTTGTGGTCGGCGGAACGCTGAATCTTCTGGTACTCGGCATCGGAAACTTTGGCGGTGCTTCCATACCGGACTATATGACGGGCGCGCTTCTTGGAACGGCATTTGCCATCCAGAGCGGACAGGGAGCGGAGTTTGGTGTTACCTTGGCAATCCCGATCGGTCTGTTGATGATTCAGCTTGATATTTTAGCGCGTTTTTCCAACACCTTCTTCCAGCACCATGCAGAGCGCATGGTGGAGGCAGGAAACTTGGACGGTGCTGCCAAGATGAACCTTTTGGGTCTGATTCCGCAGTCTATCTCCCGTATGCTTCCGGTGTTCCTTGCTCTGGTCTTTGGATCTGAGTTTGTAAACCTGGTCGTAAACAACATCCCGATGTGGTTGATGAACGGCTTAAAGACAGCCGGTGGAATCCTTCCTTCTCTGGGAATCGCGATTCTGCTTCGTTACCTGCCGGTCAACAAGAACCTGCCGTATCTGATCGCAGGCTTTATTCTGGCAGCATATCTGAACGTTCCCGTTTTGGGCGCGGCACTGGTTGGATTGGCATTTGCCATTCACAGCTTCCAGTCCGAGAAGGATGAGACGCCCGCTTATACAGCATCAGCAAATGTAGGAGGTGACATGGGAGATGAGTAAGAACGGACTTTCCAAAGAGAGCAAGCGCGCATTCTGGAGATGGTATTTCTTAGGTGGTGCAGGATGGAACTATGAGAAAATGCAGGGTCTGGGCTACTACTTTAGTATGCTTCCTATGATCCGCAAGCACGAGAACAAGGATGATCAGAAGACTCTGGCAAAGACCGAGCTTCAGTTCTTCAACACGAACAACACGATGGCTCCGGTCATCATGGGTGTGGACTGCGCGCTTCAGGAAGAAAAGGGCACGGAGGCAGCGGACACCATCGCTGCATTAAAGACCGGTATGATGGGTCCGTTAGCAGGAATCGGAGACACGCTGTTTCATGTGATTCCCTCCACCATCATCGGTTCCATCGCTTCCTACATGGCGTTAGAGGGAAGCCCGATGGCGTTGATTTTATGGATCTGCTTTGGTCTGCTTCGTCTCTTCTGCATGAAGAATTTCTTCGCAATGGGATACCGGGAAGGCGCGAAGATCGTGGGCGAGCTGGGAAACCGCTTAAAGAAGATCACGAAGGCAGCCAATATTTTGGGCATCACGGTGATCGGCGCGCTGATTCCGTCCGTGGTCAATGCCAAGTTTGCGTATGAATATTCCTGGGGTGAGGTGAGTATCTCCGTGCAGGAACTGGCTGACAAGATCATGCCTTCTCTGGCTCCGGTTCTCGTGGTATTCTTCGCCTACTGGATGCTTGGAAGAAAGAAGATGAACTCCACGAGAGTGACGATCTTACTTGTTGTGGTGGGCATTTTAGCTTACAACTTGAAGATTTTTGCATAAAGGAATTTGAGGAGGAACGAAAATGAAAGGATTTGTACACATTCGTATTGACGACCGTCTGATTCACGGACAGGTGGCAACCCGCTGGTCTACCGGACTGAGAGTAAACCGCATCATGGTAATCGACGATGCCGTGGCAAACAACGACACCGAAAAATCCATCCTTCGCATGGCAGCTCCGGCAGGTGTCAACACCTCCATTCTGCCCTTTGAGAAGGCTGTGGCAAATATCAAGAATGGCAACTACGACGGACAGCGCGTGATGTTGATCGTCAAGTCCCCCGTCACTCTGGTCAAGATGATGGAGGCAGGTGTGGATCTGCTTCCGGTAAATATTGGAAATATGTCGAACCGCCCCGGAACCACGCAGTACAAGAAGTCGGTTAGTATGCTTCCGGAAGAGAAGGAGGCAGTGGATAAGCTGCTGGCTGCTGGAATCAAGGTGACGGCGCAGATGGTTCCCGATGACCCGGAGACCGGAATTGAAGCATTTTTCTAAAAACAGATCTGACGGAGAAGGTTATGAACAGAGAACAGGAACGGTTGGTGAACGCAGAGCTTGATCGGATCTGTCACGTTCTGCGAAAGAATATGGAGCGGTATGGGGAAAACTTCCCGTCGGCGTGTGCGACGGCGGGAGTGTACCGCATCAAGAAAAATGACGACTGGACGAACGGCTTTTGGACGGGAATGTTGTGGATGGCATATCTGCACACCGGGGATGAGAGCTTTCGACGGCTGGCTCTGAAAAATGTGGACAGCTTTATTCGGCGGCTCGACGAGCATTTTATCCTCGACCACCACGACATCGGATTTTTGTACAGTCCTTCCGTGGAGGCAGCGTGGCGAATCGAGAAGGACGAATCGCTCAAAACGCAGATTCTTCGCGCCGCCGATGTGCTGGCAAGCCGTTTTCAGGAGAAGGGCGGCTTTATCCAGGCATGGGGCGCACTGGACAACCCGAACGAGTACCGTCTGATTATTGACTCTTTGCTCAATCTCCCGCTTCTCTACACGGCGTCTGAGATTTCAAAGGATGGTCGTTATCGGGCGATCGCGGACACGCATTACGAGCGGGTGATCGCAAACATTGTCCGCCAGGACGGATCGACCTTTCACACCTTCTACTTTGACCCGGCAACCGGAGAGCCGTCTCACGGGGCGACGCATCAGGGATTTAGCGACAATTCCTGCTGGGCGAGAGGACAGGCGTGGGCGATCTATGGCATGGTGCTGCACCGCAGAGTGAGCGGTTCCTGGAGCGAGCGGGAACAGGCAATCTGGGAAAAGGTGCTTGCCTATTTTGAGGAACATCTTCCAAAAGATGGGATGCCGTATTGGGATCTCGTGTTCTCGGACGGTTCCGACGAGCCGAGAGATAGTTCGGCTCTTGCCGTGGCTGCCTGCGGTCTTTTGGAGGCGGGAAAGATCCAACGGGGACTTGAGATGGCAGAGACGTGCTTAAACCTTGCCTCCTCAAAAGAAGAAGCAACGAGCGAAGGACTGCTCCTTCACGGCGTTTACGCTTACGCGGAAGGCAAGGGTGTGAATGAACCCAACCTGTGGGGGGACTATTTTTATATGGAAGCATTGATGCGTCTTGTGAGACCGGACTGGACTGCATTTTTGTAGAGAACAGGAGAGAGCTGTGACGATGAGAACATTTGAAATCAAAGAAGAATTTTACCTGGATGGGAAGCCGTTTCAGATTCTCTCCGGGGCAGTGCACTACTTTCGGCTGGTGCCTGAGTATTGGGAAGACTGCCTGTACAACTTAAAGGCAATGGGATTTAACACGGTTGAGACGTACATTCCCTGGAACTTGCACGAGCCAAGAGAGGGAGAATTTGATTTTTCCGGAAATCTGGACATTGAAGCATTTGTCCGCCTTGCAGAGCGGATGGGGCTGCTTGTCATCCTTCGCCCAAGTCCGTTTATCTGCGCGGAGTGGGAGTACGGCGGACTTCCGGCATGGCTTCTTCGCTATCCGGGGATGAAGGTGCGAACCGACATGCCGCTCTTTTTGGAGAAGGTGGACGCCTACTACAAGGAACTGTTTGCCCATATTGGACACTTGCAGATCACCGAGGGCGGCCCGGTCATCATGATGCAGATTGAAAATGAGTACGGCTCGTTTGGAAACGACAAGAACTATCTGCGAAAGATTCGCGCTTTGATGGAAAAATATGGGGCAAATGTTCCGTTCTTTACCTCGGACGGGGCGTGGGACGCGGCTCTGGACGCCGGTTCTCTGGTGGAGGACGGCGTTCTTGCGACGGCAAACTTCGGTTCTCGCTCCGACGAGAGCATGGATGTGCTGGAAGCATTTTTTAAGAGAAACGGATGCAAATGGCCGCTCATGTGCATGGAGTTCTGGGACGGGTGGTTCAACCGCTGGAAAGAGAAGATCATCACCCGCGACGCGCAGGATCTTGCGGACGAGGTGGAAACGCTCTTAAAGCGGGCAAGCATCAACCTGTATATGTTCCAAGGCGGAACGAATTTTGGCTTCTACAACGGCTGTTCGGCGCGCGGAAACCGCGATCTTCCTCAAATTACTTCCTATAATTACGATGCGGTTCTCACGGAGTGGGGAGAACCTTCTGAGAAGTTCTATAAACTGCGCGATGTGGTGCGGCGATTATTCCCACAGCAGGAGACGTTTGAGCCAAGAGATCATCGCCGGATTGCCTACGGGGAGGCGAGAGAGACTGGAAGAGTTTCCCTTTTTTTCTGCGTGGATCAGCTTGCCAAGTGTCAAAAGAGCGTGTATCCGCTCACGATGGAGGAGGCGGGAAGTGGCTATGGCTACCAGCTCTATCGCACGAGCGTGAAGGGCTACGGAAAGAAGATGAAGGTGAAGGCGATTCAGGCGTCTGACCGTGTACAATACTATGTGAATCAGAGATTTGAGGGCACGCAGTATCAGGACATGGTCGGGGAAGATCTGGAATGCTATTTTGAGGCGCGCCCGGACAACGAGCTTTGTCTTCTGGTTGAGAACATGGGGCGCGTCAACTACGGCTATAAGTTGCCCGCGCCCACGCAGAGCAAGGGAATCCGTGCCGGAGTGATGGTGGATATTCACTTTGAGAGCGACTGGGAGCAGTACGCGCTGGAACTTGACGCGGTGGATTCGATTGATTTTTCCGGGCAGTGGATTGCGGACACACCGTCCTTTTACCAATATGAATTTTGTGTGGACGAGATCGCAGACACCTTTCTTGACTGTCGCGGGCTTGGAAAAGGCGCGGCGTTTGTCAACGGGTTCGCGCTGGGACGCTATTGGAGCGAAGGCCCGACGCAGTATCTCTATATTCCCGCTCCGCTTCTCCATAAAGGCACGAACCAGATCATCGTCTTTGAGACGGAGGGCAAGGTGGTGGAGACGCTTCACCTGGAAAATGCTCCCATTTACAGTGCCTGAGCGCGGTTTGCGTTCGCAGTGGATCGCCCTACGCCCCCCAAAGTGGTATGCTGCGAAAACACCCCCGCCGCAGGCGGGAAAAAAGGGGCGCGATTCGCGTCCGCGCATTTCCTTGCAGACCCCTTAATTTTGTGGTATGCTTGCTACATCTACATAGGAGAGGGGATGTCTCATTATGGACAAGGTTATTACGGTGAGCAGGGAGTTTGGAAGCGGTGGGCGTGAGCTTGGGGTGCGCCTGGCAGAGTATTACAAGATTCCGTTTTACGATAAGGAGCTGATCTCCTTGGCGGCGGATCATATGGACATGGCGGAGGCAGCATTTCAGCACTACGATGAGGACTTAAAGGAGCACGATCCGCTCGATCGCCACTTCTATCATCCGTTCTCGACCGTCTATCAGGTTCCGATGTCGGATCAGATCTTTGTGGCGCAATCGCGGATTATCCGAAGTCTTGCCGCAAAAGGACCGTGCGTGATCGTGGGGCGGTGTGCGGATCGCATCTTAAACGACAGCATCAACCTGTTCATCTACGGCAAGATGAAAGACCGCGTGAAGCGGATGATGACGCTGGAGCCGGATGCGGATCCAAAAGAGATGGAGAAAAAGATCCGGGAGATTGATCGGAAGCGCAAAGACTACTACCAATACTACACTGGCGCGCAATGGGGAAAAGCGCAAAACTACCATCTGTGCGTGGAGAGCGGGTTGGTCGGCGTGGACGGGTGTCTGCGTGCCGCGGTGTCGTACCTGGGAGAACTGTAAAAAAATACCAGTGAATAAATTTGCCGGATTGACTCATACTAAGGAGCGTACAAAGGAAGTACAAATCAGAAACAGGTGAGTCCATGGAAAAGCCGAGCAGAAAACAGAAGAAGGTTTTTGTCATTCTTGGAGCTGTGGGAGTGGTGTATGCAGGGTTTTACTACCTGCTGCCTCTCGCGGCTCCTTTTTTTGCGGGCTACTTGATCGCGCTGGCACTTCGTCCCTCGGCGCGGTTTCTCTCCTACCGCCTGCGCGTGCGTATCTTCGGGAAAATGTTTCAAGTTCCGGCAAGCGCGGTGGGCGGGGCGGAGTTTTTGGCAATTCTTGCGATGCTGGGGGCAGGGATCTGCCTTGGGGTGACGCGCCTTGTCGGGCAGGTGGCACGTTTGATGGAGGAGTTTCCGGATCTTTTTGAGCGCGCTGTGACGTTTTTGCGAGCGGTGTGCGGGCGTGTTGCAAGTATATTGGGATTTTCCGGGGAAATGTTCTCGGAAATGGTTTTAACAGCACTTTCCGACGCCATGGTCTCCGTTCAAGAAAAGGTTATGCCGTTTCTGGTGGAGCGCTCGGCGCAGATGGCTTCCTGGGGAGCAAGAGCGATGGTCTTTTGCCTTGTGACGTTTCTCGCTGTCATACTTGCATTTTCTGAGATGGACGACTTAAAAGACAGCACAGACCGCTCGCTGTTTCGGCGGGAATTGTCGCTTGTGAGCCGCCGGATCGCAACGACGGGAAAGGCATGGTTTCGCACGCAGGGGATTTTACTTGTGCTCATCAGCATGATCTGCGTCCTTGGGATGGCATTTCTTGGGAATCCCTATTATCTCTTGAGTGGGATTGGGCTGGGCGTGCTCGACGCACTTCCATTATTTGGAACCGGGACAGCACTCGTGCCCTGGGCGATCGTCTGCTTGATCGGCGGAAGGTGGAAACGCGCGCTGTTTCTCTTGGCATTGTATCTCATCTGCTACCTTGTTCGCCAATTTCTGGAAACGCACATGATGGCGGGGCAGGTCGGGTTGTCGCCCTTACAGACGCTTGCCGCCGTGTACGTTGGCTTGGAATTGTTTGGGCTGTGGGGACTCTTTCTTGGCCCGCTGGGGATTCTCCTCGTTGAGGATCTCGTCGGAGAGTGGATGGGGGAAGATTGCAAAATCTCGCGTTAGATGGTAAGCTAGTAGCCGGGAAACAACGAATAAGAGAAAGGAAATCAAAGCCCATGGCAGATTTTTTGAGATTGATTGTAAAAATGTGGGAAACTGTGATGGAAAACCTCTGGCTGATCAACGTGGTTCTCTCAATCATCATTGTCTTCTTTCAGCGGCGCGATCCCAAGGCTGTTTGGACGTGGCTGCTTGCGATCTACTTTATTCCGGTCTTTGGCGTGATCTTCTACCTGCTCTTTGGTCAGGATTTTAAGAAGAGCCGAATGTTTCGGATCAAGGAAGCAGAAGATCGCCTGAAACTTCCGATCAAGACGCAGGAAGCCGTGATCCGCTCCGAACGAAGGAATGCCGAACACGGTGCAGGGATGGTTAATGATTACAGCGGCTTGGTGCTCTATAACCTGGAGACGTCCGGCGCGGTGCTGACCGGCGGCAACGAGGTAGAGGTCTATACGGATGGAAGAGAAAAATTTCACGCGCTCAGAGAAGAATTGAGAAAGGCGACGACATTCATTCATATCCAGTATTACATCATAAAAAACGACGAGGTGTTTGACTCGATTGTCCCCATTTTGGAGGAGAAAGTTCGCGAAAATGTAGAAGTGCGGATTCTCTACGACGGAATGGGTGGTCGTTTTATGCCCAAAAAGCGGTGGAAACAGATGCAGGCGGCAGGAATCAAAGTCGGCGTGTTCTTCCCGCCGTTTCTTGGGTGGCTCAATATGCGCGTCAATTACCGAAACCATAGAAAGATCGTGGTCATTGACGGGACGACGGCGTTTGTTGGCGGCTTCAACGTGGGAAAAGAGTACATTTCCAAGGATCCCAAGTTTGGATATTGGCGCGATACGCACTTAAAGATCAAGGGAGACGCGGCGATCAGCCTTCAGATTCGTTTCGCGCTCGACTGGAACTATGCGACGGGAGAAAATCTCTTTAAAGATCTGCGCTACTTTGGCCCGGAGGTGGAAAAGGCGAGAAAACGACTTGCCGGTGAGATTGACCGCGAGTGGCAGGGGGAATTTCCAGAAGATGGAAAAGTCTTTGCCCAGATCATCACAAGCGGCCCAGACACCAACGCCCCGCACATCCGCAACAACTATCTGGAACTCTTCCACAAGGCGCGCCACCACATCTACATTCAGACGCCGTACTTTATCCCGGATGATGCGATTCTCTCCGCACTCAAGATTGCGGCGGCGTCCGGCGTGGACGTGCGGTTGATGATTCCGTGTAAGCCCGACCATCCCTTTGTTTACTGGGCGTCCTGTTCGTATGCGGGGGAACTGTTGGAACATGGCGTGCGCTGTTACATCTACGAGAACGGCTTTATCCACTCCAAGTGCGTGTGCGTGGACGGCGAGGTGAGTTGCTGTGGAACGGCGAATATGGACATCCGCAGCTTTGAGCTGAACTTTGAGGTCAACGCGACACTCTACGACAACGAAGTGACGGGGAAACTCGAAGCGGCATTCCTTGACGACCTTCCGCACTGCCACGAACTCACAAAAGAGGAGTACGAGAAGCGCGGAATGTGGATGCGCGTGAAAGAACAGACGAGCCGCCTGCTCTCACCGCTCTTATAAAAGTAAGGCGCGCCGGGTATACTGAGTGCATGAAGAATGAAACACTCAAAACGTATCTTGTAAATTTTTTCAAATGCGGGGCGATGGGGTGGTGCCTGGAGATCTTATTCACCTCCGTGGACTCCATTGCCGCTTCCAACTGGAAACTCATGGGGCAGACCTCATTGATCATGTTTCCAATTTATGGGTTGGGAGCATTGCTTTTGCCGATCGGACAAGGTGTGGATGCGTGGCTTTCGGGCTTGCCGGGATTTGAGGGGGCGGACGCGCGCAGGATGCCTCGTTTTGCCTTGACGATTCGCCATGGATTGCTCTTTATGGTCTTAATATTTTGCGCAGAGTATGTGACGGGAAGTTCCCTGATGCACTTTGGAATCTGCCCCTGGGACTATTCGGAATTTGCCGACAACGTAAACGGTGTGATCCGCTTTCACTTTGCCCCGCTCTGGTTTCTGACGGGGCTGATTTTTGAACACATCACGCAAAGGAAGTGATTGCCAGAAAACCCGCAGATGAGTATAATGAAAGAAACTTTTAACACAAAGGAGAACGTTCATGTTGAGAATGATTGTGGTCGTCACTACGGTGGTAGTGTTCTTGATCCTCAGCATCCCGGTTTTGGGAATTTTGTATCTTGTGGGGCGGGTGAATCCAGAAAAAAGGGATCAAATCAGCTTGTCCATCGTGCGGGGGGTGTTTCGGCTCATCCTGTTTCTGTCCGGAGTGACGGTGGAGGTGCAAGGATTGGAAAATATTCCCAAAGATCAAGCGGTGCTCTACGTCGGCAACCACAGAAGCTACTTTGATATTCTGGCAGGCTACACCACGGTTCCGGGACTTACGGGATTTGTCGCAAAGAAAGAGATGCAGCAGATTCCGCTTCTTTCGACCTGGATGAACCGCTTAAAATGCTTTTTTCTTGACCGAAAGGACATCAAAGAAGGATTAAAGACGATCCTTGCCGCGATTGAGCAGGTAAAGAGCGGCGTCTCCGTCTGGATCTTCCCGGAAGGAACGAGAAACGAAGCTCCGCTCACGGAATTGATGGAGTTTCACGAAGGAAGTATGAAGATCGCTCAAAAGAGCGGTTGTTTGATTATTCCGGTGGCAATCACGGGTGCAGCTCAGGTGTTTGAGGAGCATGAACCGTGGATTCGCCCAAGCCATATTTGCATTCGCTACGGCGAACCCATTGACTTAAAATCACTCACCCCGGCAGAGCGCAAGTTTTCCGGCGCGTACGTTCGAGGCGTGATCATTGATATGCTTAAAGAAATGGAGGCAGAACATTAGATGGAACAACTGGATTTGAATACACTACGAAACGAGCTGGACGGAATCGACGCCCAGCTCGTCGCCCTATTTGAGCAGAGAATGGCTCTGTGCGCCAAGGTGGCGGAGTACAAGATGGGCGTTGGAAAGGCAGTTTACGACGGAGCGCGTGAACAGCAGAAGTTGGAGACGGTTCGAGGTATGGCGCACGGCGCGTTCAACCAGCAGGCGGCAGGCGAGCTCTTCTCCCAGCTGATGACGGTCAGCAGAAAACGCCAATACCAGATTATGGGAGAGAGAGGCATTTCCACGGACATGGGCTTTCACACCGTGGACGCCTTAAAGACCGAGGGCGTTCGCGTCGTCTACCAGGGCGTGGAAGGTTCTTACGGAAATGCCGCCGCACTCAAGTTTTTTGGCGAGGAGGCGGATCTCTACCACGTTCCCACGATGGAGGATGCGATGGTTGAGGTGGAGGAAGGGCGCGCCGATTATGCCGTGCTTCCGATTGAAAATTCCTCTGCCGGTGCGGTCAGCGACAATTACGATCGCCTCGTCAAGCACAACAACTACATTGTCGGGGAAGTCGATCTTGCGGTGCGCCATTGCCTGCTCGGACTTCCCGGCGCGAAACTCTCCGACGTAAAGACGGTCTACTCGCACCCGCAGGCACTCATGCAATGTTCCCGCTACTTAAATGGTCACAGGGAGTGGCAGCAGGTCAGCCTGGAAAATACTGCCGCGTCCGCGCTCAAGGTGACGAGAGATCAGGACAAGAGCCAGGTTGCCGTGGCGAGCGAGACGGCGGGAAAGATCTACGGGCTTGAGGTGCTTGCAGAGGGAATCAATCACAACCGAAACAACGTGACGCGGTTTCTTGTTCTCTCCCGTGAAGCCGTCTATCGAAAAGACGCGAACAAGGTGAGTATCTGCTTTGAGGGCGTACATAAGAGCGGTTCACTGTACAATATGCTGGGCAACTTCATTTTCAACAACATCAATATGTTGATGATCGAGTCCCGCCCGATTGAGGGCAGAAGCTGGGAGTACCGCTTCTTTGTGGATGTGGAAGGATCGCTCTCTGACCCGGCGATGCAAAACGCACTGACCGGAATCGCGCAGGAAGCGGTGAGTATGCGGATTTTGGGTTGCTATTAAGAGGACAGAAAGGGGAATGACGCAAGATGAGTACAAGTAAGATGATTTTTTATCGCGATATGGAACACGAGGAACTGTTTGAGAGCATGGCGCGGATGCTGGAAAAGCCGAAACTGGCGGACGAGAAGGAGACGAGTAAGGCGGCGGCAAAGTTGATTGACTTGGCGGTTACTTATGGCTTTGAGGGGAATCTGTGGCACTGTTTTTTGGCACTTTGCCTGGCAAACCACGAGAACGCCTACACCACCTCGTGTGAGATTCGGGGAAATGCCGGTGGCACGCTCGATCAGTTGGCAAGACAGGATTTTGCCGTGTTTCAGGAATTGTTTCGGGAGGACGTTCGCACGCTCGGCGGCGCGCTCTGGGAGTGCATTTGCAATTATATCCCGGCAAAGACCGAGAGCCGCGTCTACAACCGCAGAGTGCGTGATCGGATCGTAAACCTTGCGACTGCGCTGGAAGCGGCAGGCAGTGTGGAGGAGTTTCAGGCACTCGTTGTGGATTTCTACCGCGAATTTGGCGTGGGGAAATTCGGCTTAAACAAGGCGTTTCGTGTGGTGGAGCAGGAAAATGGAAATGGTGCGGTGATCGACCCGATCATCAACGTGGAACACATCTACTTTTCCGACATTGTTGGGTATGAGAGACAAAAGCAAAAGCTCATTGAGAACACAGAGGCGTTTCTTGACGGAAAAGAGGCAAACAATGTGCTGCTTTTCGGCGATGCGGGAACTGGAAAATCCTCAAGCGTCAAGGCGGTGCTCAACGAGTATTCCGGCAGAGGTCTTCGCATGATCGAGGTGTACAAGCATCAATTTCGCGCGCTCTCCGATGTCCTGGAGCAGATCAAAGACCGCAATTATAAATTCATCATCTACATGGACGACCTCTCGTTTGAGGAGTATGAACTGGAATACAAGTATCTGAAGGCGATTCTGGAAGGCGGACTTGGAAAGCGTCCAAAGAACGTGCTCATTTACGCGACCTCCAACCGCCGCCATCTGATCCGCGAGAAGTTCAGCGACAAGCGCGAACTCGACGACGATCTTCACAACAACGATACGGTGCAGGAAAAACTCTCTCTTGCCGCTCGTTTTGGCGTGACGATCTACTACGGCTCTCCGGAAAAGCGCGAGTTCCAGCACATCGTCAAATCACTTGCCGAGCGTCACGGTCTTGAGATGGACGAGGAGGAGCTGTTCTTAGAAGCCAATAAGTGGGAACTCTCTCATGGTGGTCTCTCTGGTCGCACGGCTTCGCAATTTATCACACATTTGTTGGCAATCTCTCAATAAATAAGGGATTTTACATAGAGTTTACACAGATTTTTCTTCAAACAAGCGCAATATAGAGAGCTTGAAGATATAATAAAAAGCATTGGCAGATGGGAAGGAGAGATGAGAGTGGCAGTACAACTATTTGCAGCGATTGACGTGGGATCGTTTGAGCTGGAGATGGGAATCTATGAGATTTCCTCAAAAGGCGGGTTGCGCCAGGTAGACCACGTTCGCCATGTGATTCCGCTGGGAAAAGAGACGTACAGCGAAGGAAAGATCAGCTATGAGCTGGTGGACGAGATGTGCCGCGTGCTTCAGGAATTTTCCAATATTATGAAGTCGTACAAGGTCAAGGGATACCGCGCCTATGCGACGAGCGCGATGCGTGAGGCGAAGAATAACCGGATTATTCTCGACCAGATCCGCGTGCGAACCGGGCTGACCGTCCGCATCATCGGCAACTCCGAGCAGCGTTTTTTAAGCTACAAGGCGATCGCATCAAAAGCCGCGCAGTTTCATAAGATTATCCAACAGGGAACTGCCATCGTGGAGGTGGGATTCGGAAGTGCGCAGGTTTCGCTCTTTGACAAGGACGCGCTCGTCTCCACACAGAATCTCCCCCTTGGTTCGCTCTGGATTCGGGAGACACTTGCGGCAATCCCGGCAGGTTCCAGAGAACACCTCTCTCAGATCGAGGAGATCGTGGACAATGAGCTGATGACGTTCCAGAAAATGTACTTAAAGAACCGCCAGATCACAAACCTGATCGCCATCGGAGAGAATATTCTCTACCTCGTCAATCAGATGGGGACAAAGACGACGGAGCAGGTGGACGCCTCGGTGATGATGGCGTTTTACGAGCGGTTCAGCAAGATGACGCTGGAACAGATTGAGGAAAAGTTCGGCGCGACAAAGGAGTACGCAAGTTTGCTTCTTCCGACGATGGTGGTTTACAAGCGGATTTTGGAGCTGACCGGGGCGAAAATGTTCTGGATTCCCAAGATCCGCCTCTGCGACGGAATCGCGGCGGACTACGCGGAAGGTGCGGGACTGGTGCATTTTTCCCACAACTTTGAAAACGACATTCTCGCGGCGTCAAGAAACATGGCAAAGCGGTACAAATGCCAGCACAGCCACGGGCTTTTGGTGGAAGACTACTCGCTTCGCATCTTCGACTGCATGAAGAAATTTCACGGAATGGGCGAGCGGGAGCGGCTGCTCTTACAGATCGCGGTGATTCTTCACTCCTGCGGAAAGTTTATCAGTATGCGCGATTCCAGCGAGTGTTCCTACCAGATTATCATGTCCACGGAGATCATCGGTTTGAGTCACTTGGAGCGCGAGATCATTGCCAACGTGGTGCGCTACAACATCCGCGAGTTTGACTACGACCAGGTGGAGCTTGAGGCAGCGGCAGGAGCGGAGGGCGAGAGCATTTTGCTGATTGCAAAGCTCACAGCGATCCTTCGATTGGCAAATGCCATGGATCGGGCGCATCGCGGAAAACTTGCCGATTGTCGGATGAGCCTAAAAGACGGGGAAGAGCTCGTCATCACTACGGGATGCAATGAGGATCTGTCGCTTGAGCGGCTCTCGTTTGAGCAGAAAGCGCGTTTCTTTGAGGAAATATTTGGGATTCGTCCAGTGCTCAAGCAGAAGAGGAGGAGAGTGTAAGCTATGGCAGAGATGGAGAAGAATAAAAAGAAGGCGGAAAAAACAGTGGCAAATGCCCTTGATTTTGGCGCGGATCCAAAGAATTTCGTGAACCGGGAACTGAGCTGGCTGGAGTTTAACTACCGGGTGCTCAGCGAGGCGAGAGATAAGACGCTGCCACTGTTTGATCGGTTGAAGTTTTTGAGCATCACGGCGTCAAACCTCGATGAGTTTTACATGGTGCGCGTGGCGTCCCTAAAAGACATGGTTCACGCAAAATATACAAAGACAGACATTGCTGGAATGACTGCCTCTCAGCAGCTGGAGGCGATCTCTCAGAAGACGCATCAGCTCGTGGATCTTCAATATTCGACTTACAATCGCTCGCTGCTTCCGGCACTGCGCCAGAACGGACTTCGCGTGATCACGGAGCATGAAGATCTGACAAAAGAAGAGGGCGCGTTCGTTGATCGCTACTTTATGGATAACGTTTATCCGGTTTTGACACCCATGGCAGTGGATTCGTCCCGTCCCTTCCCTCTGGTGAGAAATAAGACGCTCAACATTGCGGCACTCCTGAAAAAGAAGAATGAGAACGAGGAGGAGCTTGACTTTGCGATGGTTCAGGTTCCCTCGGTGATTCCGCGCGTGGTGGAACTTCCGCAGGAGACGGGGGAGGACGGCACACCCCAGCGCGTGGTGATTCTTCTGGAGGAGATCATTGAGAGAAATATGCCCGCGCTCTTCTTAAACTACGACATCGTCTCCTCGCATCCGTTCCGGATTATGAGAAATGCGGATCTGGATATTGACGAGGACGAGGCACTCGACCTTTTGGAAGAGATTGAGCGGCAGCTAAAGAAGCGGCAGTGGGGCGAGGCGATCCGGCTGGAAGTCGAGGCGGATATGGATAAGGAACTCTTAAAGATCTTAAAGAGAGAGCTTTCCATCAGCAGTCAGGACATCTTTGCGATCAATGGTCCGCTTGATTTGACGGTTTTGATGAAAATGTACGGTCTGCCGGGATTTGACCATCTGAAAGCACCGGGCTACACGCCTCAGCCGGTTCCTGCTTTGATGAACGAGGACGACATTTTCACGAACATCCGAAAGGGAGACATTTTCCTGCACCACCCGTACCAGACGTTTGACCCGGTCGTCAACTTTGTCCGCAGTGCGGCGCGCGATCCGGAAGTGCTTGCCATCAAGCAGACGCTCTACCGCGTCAGCAAAAATTCGCCCATCATTGCGGCTCTGGCAGAGGCTGCCGACAACGGAAAGCAAGTCTCGGTTCTTGTGGAGTTAAAGGCGCGTTTTGACGAGGAGAACAACATCGACTGGGCAAAGAAGCTGGAGAAGGCCGGATGCCACGTCATCTACGGTCTGGTCGGCTTAAAGACGCACAGTAAGATCACACTTGTTGTCCGGATGGAAGAGGACGGAATCCGTCGGTATGTACACCTTGGAACGGGAAATTACAATGATTCCACGGCAAAGCTCTACACGGACTGCGGCATCTTAACCTGCGATCCGCTGATCGGAGAGGACGCAACGGCCGTCTTTAATATGCTTTCCGGTTACTCGGAACCGGCGGCATGGAACTGTCTGGCAGTCGCTCCGCTGTGGCTTCGCAGCCGTTTTCTGCGCCTGATTCAGCGGGAGACGCAGAACGCAAAGAACGGCGGGCAGGGACACATCATCGCAAAGATGAACTCGCTGTGCGATAAGGAGATCATCACGGCTCTCTACGAGGCGTCGTATTGGGGCGTGAAAGTGGAGCTTGTGATTCGCGGAATCTGCTGTCTGAGAGCCGGAGTGCCGGGGCTGAGCGAGAACATCCATGTGCGCTCGATCGTGGGCAATTTCCTGGAACACAGCCGAATCTTTTATTGCTACAATGGCGGCTGCCCGGAAGTCTACATGGGAAGCGCGGACTGGATGCCGCGAAACCTGGATCGGCGTGTGGAGATCATGTTCCCGGTCAAGGACGAGGCGCTTGCCGAGCGTGTACAGCACATTCTCGCCGTGGAACTTGCCGACAACGTGAAGGCGCATATTCTTCAGCCGGACGGCACTTACGAGAAGGTCGATAAGCGCGGAAAGGTGCTCATCAACTCGCAGGAACGCTTCTGTGAGGAGGCGATCATGCAGGCAAAGGAGAAGATTGAGCCGTACAACCCCAAGACGAGCCGCGTCTTTAAGCCGGTGGACGGGGAGAAGTAAAGGTTAAGGCAAAGATTGCCCCGCCTTCCTCCCGGTTTGATCCGGTGAGCGACGCGTTCATATTCTGCGCCGCGCGTTTTGCGATGGCAAGTCCGAGACCTAAGTGGCCGTCCTTGCCGCGCCAACTGCGCTCAAAGAGGTGGGGAAGGTCGTCTGGCGGGATTCCTTCGCCGTCATCCATCACCAAGATTTGCACTTGATTTTGAGAGGCTGTGACTTTGATCGTCACAGTCTCTTTTGCGTATCGGAGCGCGTTTGAGAGGAGGTTTAGGAGAATCTGGTCAAACTGTTTTGGATCAATCGGGGCGCAAATGTTCTCGTCTGTACAAAAGAGGACGAGTGAGAGATCATTTCTTGCTGCAAGTCCCTGTACATGGCGGATTTCCTCCTCAAGAAGTGGTTTTAAGGGGTGACTCGTCAAAATTGGGGGTGCGTCATGCGTTTCCAGTCGGGAGAGCGTTAGGATCTCTTCCACAAGTTTTGTCAGCCGATCGCTCTCCTCCAAGATGGTTCGGGCAGCGTCCGCAGTGTCGTCAAAAATGCCCTGCTCAATTCCCTGTGCATAGCCGCTGATGGACATAAGCGGGGTGCGAAGATCGTGGGAAATGTTCTGAAAAAAGGTTCTTTGCGCCTCCTCGGAGCGGGCAAGCTGCTCGGACATTCGGTTCATGGCAAGGCGCAAGTCTTCCGCCTCCTTCAAGGAAAAGGGCGATGCGATGGCGGAAAAGTCACCTTCTCCGATGCGGGCGGCTTCGCGGGATAAATGTTTTAATGGGCGGCTGACACGCTTTGCTGCCACGTTGAGCGCAAAGACCGCGGGCAGCAGAAGAAACAGGCTGATGAGAAGGACAAGGCGTGAGGCGGAATTGACCCAGAAGATTGCCTGGTCAGCCAGACAGTAGGTGATCATCCAGGAGATCCGCCTGGAAGGCGTCGGGACAAGACAAAAATTCGCAAGAACCGTCTCACCCTGCGCCGTTTTTAACTGGGCGTGAAAGCGGTTTACGGTCGGCGTTTGTGCGTTCAGGTATTCGATACAGGTCTGAGCGATCGCGGCAGTGGAAGCATCGGTTTCTTTGGGGTAAACCAGGCGAAAATCATCGGAAAAGATAAAAACCCGCGCATCTGTCCCCGTCTTTTGCACTTCGCGTGTGGTTTGTGAGAGAAACTGACGCACGGCGTCCGGCTGGTTGGAAGCGGCATTTTCCAGAAACGTCTCCTCCATTTTTGGCAGGATATTTCTCTGAAGCGATTCCAGATCGCGTTCTGCCTGGGAGATGGCGTAAGTCTTTGCGACGCAGTGAAAGACCAGGCAGGCGCAAAACGGGAGAAAAAGAAGTAAAATTGCGGGGAGAAGTAAGTGTTTTTTGATTGTCATTTTTCTGCTCCTTCCTCAATCAGGCGAAAGCCGAAACCCCAGACCGTCTCGATTTTTACGCTGGAATTGGCGTCGCTTAACTTGCGCCGCAGCCGTTTGACGAGATCGTCCGCCGCGCGGGTGTCGGCTTGCCAGTTGACCTGCCAGAGCGCGGAGAGCAGTTCCTCACGGCTGACTGCCCGGTCGTCTCTCTCCATCAGGTAAGCGAGAAATTCAAACTCGGTCGGGGTGAGTGCGAGCGGCATCTGGTTGACGCGGGCAGCGCGCTGATCTTTTGAGAGCGTCAAAGAGCCGAAACAGAGCGTTTTTTGGGCGGACGGCGCGGGCGCAGCTGCCTGGATTCGCCGAAAGAGTGCTTTTACGCGTGCAACCAGCTCCATCGGAAGAAACGGCTTTACGAGATAGTCGTCGCTTCCAAGTGTCAGCCCGGTGACGCGGTCGTAGGGGCTGTCTTTTGCGGAGACGATGAGGATGGGAAGGAGCGGACTTTGGCGGCGAAGCTCGGAACACACCGAAAAGCCGTCCATCCCCGGCATCATCACATCGAGAATGACAAGGTCTGGGAGGGCGCGTTTGCACGCTTCCAAAAGACTCTCACCGTCGGCAAAGGTCTGAACCGAGAAACCTTCTTTCGAGAGGAATGCCTGGATTAAGTTTCGGATATTTTTTTCATCATCTGCTAGATAAATTGTCTGTGACATGAGTTTCCCTTCTTTTTTTCGTTGATGAAGTTATCTTAGCATCGGAAACGGGGCGGGTAAAGGGCTGCCGCAGTTTTGCCACAGTTTTTCCGTGGAAATGCCGGGGGAGGTTTTGCTAGGATAAGGACACAGGGAAGAGAACAAGCACCTGGAGAAAGGATGGAAGCAATATGAAACGATGGATGAAAAAAATGGGAGCAATCACAATGGCGGCTTGCATGAGCGCGAGTATTCCGGCGACTGCATTTGCGGCACAGAACACGGAATTGGCGTCGTACCGGGAAGAGATCAGCGAGAACAAAGATACGCTTGGGGAGATCCTTAGCAGAGGAAAGGAGTTGATGGAACAGATCCGGGAGATCCAAAAAGAGATAAAGGAATCCAAATCACTCAGCGAGGAGGATCGGGACGCGGTATCAAAGATTGCGGAGGCGATTAAGCAGCTGCGCCAGGATTTGAAGGAAAAACGAGAGGAGGTAACGGAACTTAGGGAAGACGGAAAAGAGGCAGTCTCCGAGAAGAATATGGACGCCGCCAAAGAGAGTTTGGAGCAAGTCTTAGCCATTCAGTCCGACCAGATCCAGATGCAGACAGAGCTTGAGAGCTTACTGGGAGAGAAGTTGGAATTGCTGGAGGCGGTGAAGTAAAAAGTAAAAATTTGGAAGCATCCACTCTTGAGGTGGGTGCTTTCGTTATTTATAGACTGCACATAAGAATATTGCTTTTATATGCTATGCATTAAATTTTGTTAAAAAGCTGAAATTTAACTGCTATCCGAACAGGGTAAATTAATGAAAAATTATATTTTAGCAATCGTTCGTCGGATGATACAATTAATTGTATATATAGTATTTGGGATGATTTTTATAATGATAATGGATAACAATGATGTATTTTATATTGGATCCAAATACGACGATATTATATATATAATTTTATATTCGACAGGTATTAGTTTTGTTCAACATCTAGAAGATGCAAATAAAAATAAGTAGCCTGAATTATTCATGAAGATGTAATCCTTACCAAATAATTCGTATTTCGTTTTTTGAACCACTTAGCATATCAAGCAATCCATT
>Cebus_capucinus_imitator_PRJNA485217_SSR096__coassemble_272_pt1 | contig 34722 bp, 32 predicted proteins | sample Cebus_capucinus_imitator_PRJNA485217_SSR096__metabat2_high_PE_003 | metagenome-assembled genome bin Cebus_capucinus_imitator_PRJNA485217_SSR096 | reverse complement strand
ACTAGCGAGGAGAAGGACACCGGAATGACGCCGCAGGAATACCGAGAACTCCTTGAGATCTGCGACAAGAAGTACCAGGAGTATGAGGCAGCCGGATGCCAGACCTACTTCAATAAGAAAGATCATCTTTGGACGCTCTACGAGTATGACAAAGATATTTTCCAGATTCCACAGGATGCAGAGGAAGGCGTGATCTATGGCGGATGCAACTGCGGAAACTGCCATATGACGATTCTTCCGACCGGAGATGTGTATGCGTGCAGACGTGTACAAAACAGCAAGGTGGCAAACGTGTTCGAGGATCGTCTTGCGGACGTTTGGGTCTGCCAGATGGAGCGTTACCGGGATTACGATAAATTCAAAAAGTGTTCCAAGTGCGAGCTGAAAGCGTGGTGCAGAGGTTGTCCGGCAGTGGCAAGTGGAGCGCATGGCGATTTCTACGATGTAGATCCGCAATGCTGGCACGAGGTGGATATGGGAGAGGAGGAGACGAAAGATGAAAGCAGTCATATTGCGTGATGTCACGCCGGCAAATGCAGTCGCTCTGGAAGAAGTGGCAAGACCCGTCGTGATTCCAGGTTGGGTGCTTGTCAAGGTGAAGGCATTTGGCATGAATCACTCAGAACAGATCCTTCGCCTCTCTGAGATTCGGGCAAACTACATTCAAAAGCCCGTGATCCCCGGAATCGAGTGTGTGGGCGAGGTGGAGGACGCCTCGGACAGCGACCTTGTGAAAGGGCAGAAAGTGATCGCGCTGATGGGCGGTATGGGGCGCAGTTTCAATGGCAGTTACGCACAGTACGCGCTGCTTCCGAGAAAACAGGTCTTTGCCGTGGAATCAGAGCTTCCCTGGGAAAAGCTGGGAGCTGTGCCGGAGACGTACTTTACGGCGTGGGGTTCGCTTTTTACCTGTTTGCATTTGCAGCCGGAAGACACGCTTCTTGTGCGCGGTGCGACGTGCGCTCTTGGATATGCTGCGATTCAGCTGGCGAAGGCTCTGGGGTGCCGTGTGATTGCGACCACACACAAGCGCGAGAAATTGCCGCTCTTGGCGCAGGCGGATGAGGCGATTGTCGATGACGGTGCGCTTGCGGGCAAATGGACGGGCGTGACAAAGGCGTTGGAGCTGGTTGGTCCAAAGACGCTCAAGGATACGCTGCGTGCCGTAGCACCTGGCGGAATCGTCTGCAACACGGGAGTGCTCGGCGGCGTCTACGCGCTGGATGGATTTGACCCGATCAAAGACATTCCAAATAATGTATTTCTGACGGGATTTTTCAGCAATTACCCCGATCAGAAGACGATTGGCGATATTTTTGCATTTCTCAATCATCATAAGTTACAGCCCTGCGTGGGCGAAATATTTTCCTTCTCACAGATCAAAGAGGCGTGCGAGGCACTGGACAGCGGGCGTGTGAACGGAAAGATTGTGGTAAGAATGGAAGAGGAGAAAAATGATGAAATATAGAAGAACACAAAACACGATCTGGATTCGGATTGACAAGGGCGAGCCGGTGATTGAGACGGTCTTAAAGGTCTGCGAGAAGGAAAATGTCCGCGCGGGATATTTTCAGGGAATCGGTGCCTGCGAGGAGGCGGTGCTCTCGACTTGGATTGCCAAGAAGCAGGACTTTATCTACCACACGCTCACCGGAACGCTGGAGATGATCTCCTTGATGGGAAATATCACGATTGGAAATGACGGACACCCGTATTCTCACAGCCATGCAACATTTTCCTACTTAAATGAAAAGGGCGAGGTTTCGGTGACTGCCGGACACGTCAAGGAAGCCAGAATCGGCTACACGGGCGAGATTATTGTCAACACGGCAGAGAACTTCGAGATCGGGCGCATGGTGGATCCTGCGATCGGAATTGAGGTCTGGGAATTGTAAGAACGGTGAAAAAATAAGACGGAGGTGGCGGCAGATGCTGTTTCAGAAGAGAAGAACGATTGACCTGGACGATCCCATCCAGGCGTTAAAAGATGCGATGGACAATGCGGAGGTGATTGTAATTGGAGCTGGGGCTGGGCTTTCCACCTCCGCAGGTTTTATCTATTCCGGAGAGCGTTTTCGGAAGTATTTTGCTGATTTTGAGAAAAAATATGGATTTCATGATATGTATTCCGGCGGCTTTTATCCGTATGAGACGTTGGAAGAATATTGGGCGTATTGGAGCCGGTATATTTACATCAACCGTTATCTTGACGCGCCAAAACCGGTGTATGAGAAGTTGCTTGAGCTTGTGAAGGATCGGAATTATTTTGTATTGACGACGAATGTGGATCACTGTTTCCAGAAAGCAGGTTTTGATAAGGAACGGCTGTTTTACACGCAGGGAGATTATGGTCTGTGGCAGTGCTCAAGACCGTGCCATGAGAGCACTTATGAGAACGAGGTGCAGGTGAAAAAAATGGTGGAGGCGCAGGGATATACGATTGCAAAAGATGGCAGTCTTGCAGCACCTTCTGACGGAAAACTTTTGACAAAGATTCCGACAGAACTGGTTCCGCGCTGCCCGATCTGCCACCGACCGATGACGATGAATCTGCGCGCCGATTCCACCTTTGTGGAGGACAATGGATGGCATCTTGCTGTCGAACGGTACGAGCAATTCTTGCAGGAGAATAAGAAAAAGCGGATTGTATTTTTGGAGCTTGGTGTGGGATATAACACCCCGGGAATTATCAAATATCCGTTCTGGCAGATGACCGCCGCCAATCCCCAGGCAACGTATGCCTGCTTAAACCTCAAAGACGCCGCCGCCCCGAAAGAGATTGCGCGCCAGGCGATCTGTGTGGAGGGGGATATGGGGGAGACGTTGGAAAACTTATTTGATTGCGAAAAAGCTGATTTTGCCAGTAAAAAGGAATTGACTTTTCTTTGCAGTTGACATATACTAAGAGCAGATTAGTGGCGCGAGCATCCATGATCTAACAAAAACCCCAGCGGGGGCAATCCGCTGGGGTTTTCTACTCTTTTACGGTGAGTAACCGGTTTTAGGCTGACTGTCTACTATTTTTTACTATCCAGCCATTTGCGAATATAATAATCAATTACATAACTCTCCTGCTATAAACGAATAGTTCAAACCTTACCAACTAATTGGAGATTCTTTTGAAGCTCGATACTTGCTATACTGTCTTTCAGATAGATGGAAAGAAGGAGAGCACGTTATGATTTTTGATGAGAGAGAGACGCTTGTAAATGGAGTGACGATTCCAAAGTTAGGTCTTGGAACATGGTTTATTGAGGACGCGAAAGCGGCGGACGCGGTGCGTGAGGCAGTTGCGATTGGGTATCGCCATATCGACACGGCGCAGGCATATGCAAATGAAGCCGGAGTTGGGGATGGCGTGCGTACCTGCGGCATTTCCCGTGAAGAACTGTTTGTGACAACGAAGCTGGTGGCGGAGGCAAAAACATATGAGAAAGCGGTGGCTGCGATTGATGGATCTTTAAAAAAGCTGGGACTTGACTATGTTGACTTGATGCTGATTCACAGCCCGCAGCCCTGGGCAGATTTCAGGGGCGGCGGCTATTCCGAGGGCAACCGCGAAGCATGGCGCGCGCTGGAGGACGCATACAAGGCAGGAAAACTGCGCGCCATTGGTGTTTCAAACTTTCAGAAAGCGGATTTGGAAAATATTCTTTCAAATTGCACGGTAGCTCCGATGGTCAATCAACTTTTGGTTCACATTGGAAATACTCCGAAAGATCTGATTGCGTATTGCAAGGCGAACAAGATTGCTGTGGAGGCATATTCTCCGGTTGCTCACGGGGAAATGTTCAAGCATCCACAGGTTCAGAAGATGGCAGAGCAATACGGCGTGAGTGTGCCACAGCTTTGTATTCGCTATACCTTACAGCTTGGCGCAATCTCCCTTCCAAAAACTGCTAACCCGGAACACATGAAGGAAAATGCAATGGTTGATTTTGTGATCTCCGATGCGGATATGGAAGTGCTTGAGCAGATGCAGCCTTTGAAAGATTACGGAGAATTTAGCGTATTTCCGGTGTTTAGCGGGAAGTAATCGAATATTTGTTTATGGAAAGACACCGGCACAGGTGATTTTGCGCTGGCATATTCAGATGGGATTTCTCGTGATTCCCGGTTCAAAAAACACGGAGCATATTCGCGAGAATTTGGCAATTTTTGATTTTGAGTTGACGCAGGATGAGATGGCAGAGATTGCAAAAATCAATAAAAATGAGCGGTATTATTACCGGACAGACGAGCAGCTGAAACAGTTTGCCGGGTGGAAGCCGGAGTATGAGGAAAAATAAATCCAAAAGCCAATTTTGCCGGTAAAAAAGAATTGACTTTTCTTTGAGATTGACATATACTGAAGGCAGATTAGTGACGTGAGAATCCATGATCTAACGAAAACCCCAGCGGGTCCGATCCGCTGGGGTTTTCTACTCTTTTACGGTGAGTAACCGGTCTTAGGCTGACTGTCCATTATTTTTCGCTATCCAGCCATTTGCGAATGTAATAGTCAATTACATTTGCAATCACATCCGCCACGATAGTGAAAAGCAACGTGAGAACGTACTCTATGATCTCACTGCCTTCCGCTGGAAAGAGTCGGCAGCATCTTTATTTTGCTATACGTCGTATAAATGAGCAACTGTATTTTGATAAATTAGAAATTCTCGCTTTATCGAAACCTTCGATTATACCAAAACAGCATCACCAACAACCCGACCAGCCCCACAAGCTCCATCGTAAGTCCGGAGACGCTGATATGCTTTTGACCGATGATGATGAGGGCGAGGCAGACAAGGATCACGGCTGCCATTACCAAATTTTGTAAAACGCGACTCATAGTAGAACCTCCTTCTTATCCTTTCAGACCGCCGGCAGTCATTCCCTTCGTCAGCTGTTTTTGTACGCAGATGTAGAGAATCAGCGTGGGCAGCATGACAATTACAAGTCCGGCGTACATGATTCCGTAATTAGTCGCCGTGCGCTCCACCGCCATCAGGTTTTTGAGTCCCATCGCAAGTGTCCCGTGCTGATCCATCAAGGTGTAGGCAATGATGTACTCGTTCCAGAATGCCAGAAATTGGAAGAGAATCACTGTGAGAATACTCGGTGTTGCCATCGGGATCATGATTTTTACCATCGTTCCAAAGTAGCTGCACCCATCAATATAGGCGGCCTCCTCGAATGTCTTGGGAAGTGTCTTAAAGTAGCCACTCAGAAGATAGATGGTAAATGGCAGCGCGTTTGAGGCATAGATCAGAGCAAGGACAAAGAGGTTGTCGAGGAAAAACGTGACCTTGAGAGCCTTGTTCCACGAGCTGAGCATCAAAAAGATCGGAACCACAATATAGTTGACGTTGATGAAAAGCCCTGCCATGAATCCGACGCTCAAAAACTTCTTTGCGCGAAACTCAAAGCGGGAGAGTGCGTAAGAAGCGGGAAGTGCGATCACAAGAAGGATCACAAGCGCGAGTGCGGTGACGATGACAGAGTTTAAGAAAAATTCTCCCATTCGCGCATTGACAAAGGCAGACACAAAGTTTTGATAGTAAAATTGCTTGGGAAGAGCCCAGGGATTGACGTCAGCTCCCATAAACTCCGAATTGCGCTTGAGGCTTGCCATAAACACCCAGAGCACGGGAACGATGATGGAGATCGCCAACGTGATCAGGGCAACGTAGACAAATGCGCGGTACAGCCGCGTGGTGGCGCGATGTTTGCTGTTCATGATACGAATCTCCTTTCCTTAAAATTCCAGAATTTCCCGGTTGGTGATGTGGTTTACGATGGCAGACAGCGCGAACGAGAAGAGGAAGACGATAACGCCGATCGCCATTCCATAGCCGTAGACGCTTGCCCCGTATGCCTGTTTGTACATATAATTTAGGAACACCTCGGTGCTTCCGTTTGGCCCGCCGTCGCTCATGATCTGGACAAAGAGGAAACTGAGGTTGATCGTACTGATGATGTAGAACGTCAGTGTGGTGCGGATGTTGTTCCAGATCAAGGGCAGAGTTAGGTTGAAAAATGCCTGCACCTGCGTGGCTCCGTCGATGGAGGCAGCCTCGTAGAGATCATCCGGGATTGCTGCCATGCTCGCCATGTACATTACCATATAATAACCGATTGCCTGCCAGACAAGGGCAAAGATCACGGAGTAAATCGCAATGTTGGGATTGCCCGTCCATTGCTGTTTGAGTGCGCCAAGCCCGATTCCCTGAAGGAAGGTATTTAAAAGCCCGGTGGAAGGGTTGTAGATTGCGCCGAAAATACCGGCGATTACGACAATACTTAAAATATTGGGAATATAAAAGATAATACGGAAAAAGTTGGTTCCCTTGATCTTTCCCTTGGAAAGGATTGCCGCAAATACGATTGCCAAAACGACGGTACAGAGCGTAACCAGTACAATAATCAGAATCGAGTTTTGCATGGCTTGAAGGAAGTTTTTGTCTTCCATCAGGCTGATAAAGTTATTAAATTTGACAAAGGTTTTCTTGTTTGTGATGCCGCCCATGCGATACAGGGACATCTTAAATACGTTGAAGGTCGGATAGAACAAAAAGACCAGAACCAGGATGACCGCCGGTGCAAGGCAGGCGAATAAAAAGCCTCTCTGGGCAGCGTTTCTCTTCATAGCCGGGCTCCTTTCTCTTGATAAAATTTTTTATAAATTGATAGGAAAAACGGTGAGTGCATAAGACTCACCGTTTTTACACTCAAAAAATGTTTACTTGAGGTTGGCTGCACACTTCTCCCAGGTTTCAACCAGCTGCTTCTGCCAATCGTCAACCGTCATATTTCCGGTGGAGATGGAATCAATCGGGCCGTAGATGGCTTCTTTCAGGTTGAGTCCTTCGATCGGCTGTGTGGTTGCCCAGGTTCCGGTTACGGGAACAATGCCCTCGCCGTTGTAGATGGAGTAGCAATCCTTCGTTGTGCCTTCAGCCAGCTTATCGGAAGCACCCTTGACAGGAGCCAGGATGGGAGCTGCGGACTCTGCGCCGGTCTCGGCATTGGTTGTGGTGTTATTCAGCAGAATATCTACCACGGTATCAGAGTACATGAACTTGATAAATTCTTTTGCCAGATCCAGGTTGGGTGCATCTGCCGGAATCCACATCTGCTCTGTGAAGGTGTAAACAGACTGCGTGGTGTCGCCTTCCCACTTGGGAGCAGGCATCATGCCCCATACATAGTCGCTTGGTGTGGAGTTTGCCATCTCAGCGATCACCCAGTTGCCGTTTGGCATGAACAGAGCCTTGCCGTCGATGACGTTCTGCTGGTTGATCTTGAATCCACCGTCCGTGTTTGCGTTGGAAACGGTGTCTTCCTGTAAATAATTGGATACCAGTGTTCCAACCGTGTCAAGAACCTTTTTTCCTTCCTCGGAAGTCCAGGTATTTGCATCGTAGTTGAGCGCGTTCTTGTAGAAATCCAGTCCGCCGGCCTGCTCCAGCATGGAGTAGATCGTCGCGTCAAAGTATCCCTTGACCGGATAAGTAAACAGCGCAGTGCCGTCGCCTTCGCTCTTTAACTGCTCGCCCAAGGCAAACATTTCCTCCCAGGTAGTGGGAAGCGTATACTTGGCATTCTCGCCCTCAAACAGATTCTTGTTATACCAGAATCCAGTCGGTGTGTAGAAGATCGGAGCCAGATAGATCTTGCCGTCGTTGTAGGGCTGTGCATCCGTTCCGTCTAAGATGCCGTCCACCAGTCGTCCTTTCAGCTCAGCGTCAAAGATATCGCTGATATCTGCGACTGCATTTTCCTTTAACATAGTCTCGGTAAAGCCGCTCGGCTGTCCCAGATTGTAGTAGACAACGTCTGGGAAGTTACCATTTTGAATCTCCTTTGTCAGATCCTGATCGAGTTCAGAGGAAGTCTGAAGTTCGACCGTAACCCCGTCGTGCGACTCCTCAAAAGCCGTCTTGATCTTCTCCCAGATCTCGGTTCCGTTTCCACCTGCAAATGCAGCAACCTTTAAGGACTGCGCCTCACTGGAAGTTTTGCTTCCTTCAGATGTGCTCTCTTCGGTCTGGGCAGTATCCTGCGTGTCCTTCGCACCGTCTGTGGTCTTATTGTCAGAACCGCCGCAGCCTGCAAGGGCGGCCGCCGCCATAGAAGATACCAGCGTCAATGCCAACAGTTTTTTCCCCAATTTTCTCATATTGCCTTCCTCCTTCTTTCGGTATAGCCATCATATCTCAAAACACGCCCCCTTTCTATATCAATATTGGTTTTACTTTTATGTATCTTGCTTTCGTTTGTGTAATTTGCCAAAAAAACAAAAAATGCTTGCCATTTATTTCCAAAACGATTATGATGAAAGTATAATTTACACAGAAAAATATTGGGTATTTTTGGGTTAAATGTTCAAGTTGTACAAGGTTTCCCCAAATAAGGGGAAGAATTGCGGAGGTGGCGTATGCCGTATCGGTGTTTTGACTTGGGGGATGAGACAGAAAAGAGCAGTGCCGCCGCGCCGGAAAACGAGGAACAGCTTCGACCGAATCTGATGTATATCACGCAGTCTGTTTACCATCACGATTGGCCGAGTGTCCTGCACACACATTATTTTGCAGAACTATTCTACGTTCTCTCCGGGGAGGGGAATTTTCTGGTAGAGGGAAAGAGTTTCCCAGTAAAGACTGGGGATCTGATTCTGATCAATCCCAACGTTTTACATACAGAGCAGTGCAGCGGGGATAATCGCCTCGAATACATTGTTCTGGGGATCAGCAACCTGCGGTTTTTCGACCAAAATCAGGTGGCGTATGATTACAGCAAGTATCATTTTTCAAGCGATAAGAGAGAGATCCTGTTTCTCCTGCAGGCGATGATCCGGGAGGCGTCGCAGAAAGAGGAACATTTTCACGCGATCTGTCAAAACTATCTCGACGTGCTGCTTTTATTTTTGCAGCGGGATATGAAGACCGTTCCGGTCTCTGACCATTCCAGGCGAATCTCAAGAGAGTGCCGTTTTGTTGAGGAATATATCGACGGACATTTTTCCGAGGATATCACTTTGGAGACGCTCAGCAGCCTGACGTACATGAATAAGTTTTATCTCGTGCACGCTTTTAAGAAGTACAAGGGCGTTTCTCCAATTAACTACCTGATCGACAAGCGGATTCAGGAGGCAAAACATCTTTTGGAAACCACGGATTTTTCGATAGCAAAGATTGCCCAGCACGTCGGTTTCTCCTCGCAGTCCTACTTCTCCCAGATGTTTCGCAAGATGGTAGGAATTGCGCCCGTGCAATACAAAAAGCAGTATGACAAGAACCATAAAAAATAAAGCAAGAAGTCAATAGACGCTCTGAAAGAAATCCTTTATGCTTGACGTAGCTGTGAAAAAACAACGAAAACGGAGGAAACAGGATGAAGGGCAGAGTGACGATCCCAACGGATGTGGATGTGGTAGCGGAGACATTGGAACTTTTGGATCGCTGGGGGGCGGATGCGATCCGTGACTGTGACGGAACGGATTATCCAGAAGCATTGAAAAATGTGGGGGCAAAGGTATATTCTACCTATTATACAACGCGAAAGGATAATGCCTGGGCAAAGGCGAATCCGGACGAGATTCAGCAAATGTATATTATGACGCCGTTTTACACTGCGGTGGAGGCAGAGTTGCGGATTCACCTGATGAACCATCTCTACCCCGATATGCTTGCCGTCAACACGAGGGACGATCGCGCGCGCTGGTGGGAAGTGATTGACCGGACAACGGGAAATGTCGTTTCGCCGGACGGATGGAGTTACGAGGAGGAGAGCGGGGATGTTGTGATTCGAGACATTTCCCCCTTCCACGATTACACGGTGAGTTTCCTCGCCTATATTATGTGGGATCCGGTTCATATGTACAATGCGGTGACGAACGGGTGGACGAACTTTGAAAAACAGATGACGTTTGATGTGCGTCAGCCAAAGACACACGCTTATTCCATGCAGCGGCTGAGAAATTATCTGGAAGCCAATCCGCACGTTGACGTGATTCGCTATACGACTTTCTTCCACCAATTTACGCTGATTTTTGACGAGCTTGCGCGGGAGAAATATGTGGACTGGTACGGGTATTCTGCTTCCGTGAGTCCCTATATTCTGGAGCAATTTGAGCGGGAAGTCGGGTATCGTTTCCGCCCGGAATTTATCATTGACCAGGGCTACATGAACAACACTTACCGGATTCCGTCCAAGGAATTTCTCGATTTCCAGGCATTCCAGCGCAGGGAAGTGGCAAAATTGGCAAAAGAGATGGTGGACATCACGCACGAGTACGGCAAAGAGGCGATGATGTTTTTGGGCGATCACTGGATCGGCATGGAGCCGTTTATGGACGAGTTTGCCTCGATCGGGCTGGACGCAGTGGTGGGAAGCGTCGGAAACGGCGCGACGCTGCGCTTAATCAGCGATATCAAGGGCGTCAAGTACACAGAAGGAAGATTTCTTCCCTACTTTTTCCCGGATACCTTCCACGAAGGCGGAGATCCGGTGCGCGAGGCAAAGATCAACTGGGTGACGGCGCGAAGAGCGATTCTCAGAAAGCCGATCGACCGGATTGGGTACGGCGGTTACTTAAAACTTGCCATGCAATTCCCGGAGTTTATCGACTATGTGCAGAGTGTCTGCGAGGAGTTTCGCACGCTTTACGAGAACATTAAGGGCATAACGCCGTATTGCATCAAGAAAGTGGCGGTTTTAAATTGCTGGGGCAAGATGCGCGCCTGGGGCAACCACATGGTACACCACGCGATCTATTACAAGCAGAACTATTCGTATGCGGGCGTGATCGAGGCACTCAGCGGCGCGCCGTTTGATGTGGTATTTTTGAGTTTTGACGATCTGCGGGAAAATGCTTCTGTCCTTGACGATGTGGACGTTTTGCTCAATATCGGCGACGCCTACACCGCGTACACGGGTGGAGAAAATTGGAAGGATGAGAGAATCGTCACGGCGGTGAAGCGGTTTATCTACAACGGCGGCGGATTCATCGGCGTCGGCGAGCCGACGGGATACCAGTGGGAAGGAAGATTTTTCCAACTTGCAGGCGTGCTTGGCGTGGAGAAGGAGACGGGATTTACGCTCAACGTTGATAAGTACAACTGGGACGAGCATCCGCACTTTATTCTCGATGACTGCGCGGGAGAGGTAGACTTTGGAGAGGGCAAGAAAAACATCTACGCTCTGGAAGGCTGCACGATCCTAAAGCAGATCGACAAAGAGGTGCAGATGGCAGTCAACGACTTTGGAGCGGGAAGAAGCGTCTACATCAGCGGTTTGCCGTACAGTTTTGAGAACAGCCGGATTTTGTACCGCGCGATCCTGTGGGCGTCCCACGATGAGGAGCGGCTGCACCGGTGGTTTAGCACCAACTATAATGTGGAGGTTCACGCTTACGTCAAGAATAAAAAGTATTGTGTGGTCAACAACACTTACGAGCCGCAGCAGACGACGGTTTACCGCGGCGACGGCACAAGTTTTACGGTGGAACTTGCCGCCAATGAGATCATCTGGTACGAAATCTAGGAACGAACCGGGGAGGAATGTGTGATGGGGAAAAATGTAATTCTGATTCTGGCAGACCAGTTTCGGGGCGATTGCCTTGGGTGCATGGGGCATCCGGACGTGAAAACGCCGTATTTGGACACGCTGGCGGCGCGGGGCACGCTCTTTGACCGGGCGTACAGTGCCTGCCCATCGTGCATTCCGGCGCGGGCGGCTCTTCACACGGGGATGAGCCAGGAGAAGAATGGGCGTGTGGGATACGAGGACGGGATTGCCTGGGATTACCCCCACACACTCGCCGGGGAGTTGAGCGCGGGCGGATATTACACGCAATGTGTCGGGAAAATGCACGTTCATCCGCTGCGAAACCTTCTGGGGTATCACAATGTGGAGCTGCACGACGGATATTTGCACTACTACCGAAAGAGCAATGTCGCCTGGTACGAGGCGCAAAAGCAGGCGGACGACTATATGTATTGGCTCAAGAATGAGAAGGGGATGGACGCGGATGTGATTGACGGCGGCCCGGAGTGCAACAGCTGGGTGACAAGACCGTGGATGTACGAGGAGAGCACGCATCCGACCAACTGGGTGACGAGCCGCGCGATCGACTTTCTGCGCCGCCGCGACCGTGACCGCCCATTTTTCCTGACCGTCTCTTACGTTCGCCCGCATCCGCCGTTTGACGCACCGAAAGATTACTTTGACATCTACCGCTCCATGTCGCTTCGCGCTCCGGCACTCGGTGATTGGGAAAATGATGAAGAGCTGGGAAAACTTGGAAGAATCTTCGACTCTGTCACCGGCCCGTCTGACCCGGAATTGATCCGTCAGGCGATGATCGGGTATTATGCCTGCATCACACACCTTGACCACCAGATCGGGCGGCTCATTCAAGCGTTGATTGACGACGGTGTTTACGAGGATTCGCTGATCGTTTTTACTTCGGATCACGGCGAGGAACTCTGCGACCATCATCTCTTCCGAAAGGCGATGCCCTACGAGGGAAGCACGCACATTCCGCTCATCATTTCCGGGGAAAATGCAAGAGATGCAAGCGGGAATGGGCAGGTTTGCCACAGTGTGGTGGAGCTTCGCGACTTGATGCCGACGATTCTGGACGTTGCCGGGATTGCGATTCCGAATTGTGTGGACGGGGCGAGTCTGCTTTCGCTGCTTCGCGATCCGAGCGGGTGCGTTCGGGAGAGCCTCCACGGGGAGCACAGCTTTGGGGAGCGTTCCAACCACTGGATGGTCACGCAGCGCGACAAGTACATTTGGTTTTCTCAAAGCGGGAGAGAGCAATACTTTGATTTAGAGGCAGATCCGAGGGAATTGCACGATCGCATTCAGGATCCCGCTTGCGGGGAGCGGATTGCGCGTCTGCGGGGGCAGCTGATTGAGGAGTTAAAAGACCGGGAGGAAGGATACAGCGACGGAAACCGGCTGATTGTGGGGAGAACGCCGGTGAATGTGCTTGGAAACGCCCGGTAACAAAATTGTGCCTACTTGCGGCTTGATGGCGTCTCTGCTTGCGGAGCGGGAGGAATATCGAAACGTTGCGATTCCAACAGAGGAGAACGAGGAAAAACAGCTGCATTGACAACGGGATTCACACTTATGCCGGGGTGCAGCTTCGCATCAAGTGCAGCGAGATTATTACCGGAAATTATTGGAAGAATAGGAAAGAAAAACGGTGTCAGAGTCCACACTCTAACACCGTTTTTTTATAGGAAATTGTGTCCTATGAAAAAACGCTCCGCTGTGGAGCGCACTGCGGCGGATTGGAAGGGTGTCACTATGGCGACCCGCCGCAGGCGGAGAATCCTGCGAGCAGGATTCTATTTCAAAAATATTAGCCCTTTGTGGAGGCGTCTACGTGCTGATTCTTGAGCTCCGCCATCTTCATTGCGCGTACCTTTAAGGGCAGGCCAAAGAGGGTGATGAAGCCGTCTGCATCGTGGTGATCGTAGAGATCTCCGGTGGTGAAGGAAGCCAAGGACTCGCTGTACAGGGAGTAGGGAGAGGTGGTTCCCGCCTTGATGATGTTGCCCTTGTAGAGCTTGAACTTCACGGTTCCGGTCACATACTCCTGCGTGGACTCAACGAACGCCTGAACTGCCTCGCGCAGAGGAGTAAACCACTTGCCCTCGTATACCAGCTGAGCCATACGCTCCGCCATGTCCTTTTTTGCCTCCATGGTGGCGCGGTCAAGAACTAGCTCTTCTAACTGCTTGTGAGCCTCCATCAGGATCGTTCCGCCGGGAGTCTCGTACACGCCGCGGGACTTCATTCCAACTACGCGGTTCTCCACGATGTCGATGATGCCGACGCCGTGCTTGCCGCCCAGCTCGTTGAGCTTGCGGATGATGTCGGAAACCTTCATCTTCACGCCGTTTACAGAGGTGGGAACACCCTTCTCAAACGTCATGGTCACATACTCGCCTTCTTCGGGAGCTTTCTCAGGGCTGGTGGTCAGAACCAGCAGATGCTCGTAGTTGGGCTCCAGAGAGGGGTCTTCCAGCTCCAGACCTTCGTGGCTGATGTGCCACAGGTTGCGGTCACGGCTGTAGCTGTTGTCTGCGGAGAAGGGAAGATCAATACCATGCTGCTTGCAATACTCAATCTCGTCCTCGCGGGACTGTAAAGTCCACTTGTCGGTCATACGCCAGGGAGCGATGATCTTGATATCGGGAGCCAGAGCCTTGATGCTCAGCTCGAAACGGATCTGGTCGTTACCCTTTCCGGTTGCGCCGTGGCAGATTGCTACTGCGCCTTCCTTACGAGCGATCTCAACGAGACGCTTTGCGATTGCGGGGCGAGCCATAGAAGTTCCCAGCAGGTACTTGTTCTCGTATACGGCATTTGCCTGTACACAGGGAACAATATAGTTGTCGCAGAAATCATCTACCACATCTTCAATATATAACTTGGTTGCACCGGACAGCTTTGCGCGCTCATCCAGTCCATCCAGCTCGTTGCCCTGACCGCAGTCGATGCAGCAGCAGACAACATCGTAATCGAAGGTCTCCTTCAGCCACGGAATAATCGTGGTGGTGTCAAGACCGCCGGAATAAGCTAAGATAACTTTCTCTTTCATAAGGTACTTTCCTCCTGTAATCGTTTGGCTCTCATAAATATACACCAGTATCTCGAAAAATGCAAGAACCAATCGAAAAAAGATATTGCATAATATACGAACTAGTTGTATAATTATGAACATTGCGAACGGACTTCCCTTTTTTGGGAAAAAGCATTATAATGAACGGCAAAGAGATTTGCTGTGAGCGAGAGAGGAATGAGTAATATGATTAAGGTAGGAATCATTGGCTCCACTGGATACGCTGGCGGAGAACTTGCAAGACTTCTGTTACAGAGAGACGACGTGAAAATCATGTGGTACGGCTCCAGAAGTTATATTGATAAAGAATATTCCGATGTCTATGCAAATTTATTCCGGTTTGTGGATGCCAGGTGCATGGACGATAACATGGCAGAGCTTGCTGAGATGGTGGACGTCATCTTCACTGCAACTCCGCAGGGACTTTGCGCTTCTCTGGTAGACGAGAGCATTTTATCGAAAGTAAAGATCATCGACCTGAGTGCCGATTTTCGAATCAAAGACGTTTCTGTTTATGAGCAATGGTATAAAATCACACACGCATCCCCGCAATTTATCGAGGAAGCCGTATACGGACTTCCCGAAGTCAACCGCGACAAAATCAAGAATGCGCGCCTGATCGCCAATCCGGGATGTTTTCCGACCTGCTCATTCCTTTCCACCTATCCTCTGGTAAAAGAAGGACTGATTGATCCCAACACCCTGATTATTGATGCAAAATCCGGCACCTCCGGCGCGGGGCGCGGGGCAAAAGTAGACAGCCTTTATTGCGAGGTCAACGAGAATATCAAGGCATATGGCGTCGGAAGCCACCGCCATACCCCGGAGATTGAGGAGCAGCTCTCCTATGCAGCTGGAAAGCCCGTGACCATCAGCTTCACCCCGCATCTGGTTCCCATGAACCGCGGAATCCTGGTGACGGCATACGCCTCTCTCACAAAGGACATCACGCAGGAAGAGGCACACGCAATCTACGAGAAGTATTATAAAGAGGAATATTTTGTCCGCGTTTTAAAAGACGGAACCGTTCCGCAGACGCGCTGGGTTGAGGGAAGCAACTTTGCGGACGTCAACGTCAAGATTGATCCGAGAACGCATCGCGCCGTGATGATGGGAGCCATCGACAACATGGTCAAGGGCGCGGCAGGACAGGCGATCCAGAACATGAACCTGCTCTTTGGTCTTGCGGAGAACACGGGGTTAAAGCAGATCCCGATGTTCCCATAGGAGGAAGTATGGCAGGGACAATGGATGTGATCATCCGTGCGATGACCATGGACGATTACGATCAGGTGTACAAGCTGTGGACGCACATCACGGGTTTTGGAATCCGCTCCATCGACGATTCCAGAGAAGGCGTGGAGCGTTTCTTAAAGCGCAATCCCACAAGCAGCGTGGTGGCGGTTCAAAACGGGCGTGTGGTCGGAAACATCCTCTGCGGGCACGACGGGCGTACCGGGTGTTTCTACCACGTCTGCGTGGATCCAGCTTACCGAAAGCACGGCATCGGCTACCGGATGGTGCGGGAGGCGATTCAGGTGTTGGAGCGGGAAGGCGTCAGCAAAGTCAGCCTCATCGCGTTTAAGGACAATGCGATCGGAAATGCCTTTTGGCAGGGAATCGGCTGGACGGAGCGAGAGGACGTCAACAGCTATGAATTTATCTTAAACGAAGAAAATATCACGCGATTTGTGCGTTAAGGGAGTAAAATTATGAGTGAAATCACAGTGATCGAGGGCGGCGTGACGGCTGCCAAAGGTTTTTTTGCGGCACACACGGCGGCAGGAATCAAGTACAAAAACCGTGAAGATATGGCAATGATTTACAGTGAGACGGATTGTGTCTCTGCCGGAACATTTACCACAAACCTGGTAAAAGCAGCACCCGTTAAGTGGGATCGCAATCAGGTGACAAGCGGCGCGCCTGCAAGAGCCGTTGTGGTGAATGCGGGAATCGCAAATGCCTGTACCGGAGAAGAGGGAATGGGGTATTGCGCTGAGACGGCAAATGCCTGCGCCAAGGCGTTGCAGATCCCGGCTGAGAGCGTTCTTGTGGCTTCCACGGGCGTGATCGGAATGCAGCTTCCGATGGATCGGATTACGGCAGGAATCGAGGCGATGGCTCCGAATCTGTGCGGCGATCTTGCAAGCGGAACGGCTGCCTCCAAGGCGATTATGACGACGGACACGAAGAACAAAGAGGTTGCAGTAACTTTTCAGGTTGGGGGAAAATGCGTGACGCTCGGCGGAATGTGCAAGGGTTCCGGCATGATCCACCCCAATATGTGCACGATGCTGGGATTTCTCGCCACGGATCTTGCAATCTCAAAGGAGCTTCTCGTGGAGGCATTGCAGGAGGACGTAAAGGACACCTACAATATGATCTCCGTGGACGGCGACACTTCCACGAACGATACGGTGCTTCTTCTGGCAAATGGCAGAGCCGAAAACCCGACGATCACAGAAAAAGGCGAGGACTACAAGACATTTTGCAAGGCATTAAACTACGTCAATGAGACGCTGGCAAAGAAGATGGCTGGAGACGGAGAGGGATGCACGGCTCTGTTTGAGGTCAAGGTGGTCAATGCTGAGACAAAGGAGCAGGCAAAAGTGCTTGCAAAGTCCGTAATCACTTCCAGCTTGACGAAGGCGGCGATCTTTGGTCACGACGCAAACTGGGGAAGAATCCTCTGTGCGATGGGTTACTCCGGAGCGATCTTTGACCCGGAGAAAGTCGATCTCTACTTTGAGAGTGCGGCGGGAAAGATGCAGATCATCAAAGACGGTGTTGCCGTGGATTACAGCGAGGAGGAGGCGACAAAGATCCTTTCCGAGCCGGCCGTGACGGCGATTGCCGATGTGAAGATGGGAGAGGCGTCCGCCACGGCGTGGGGATGCGATCTGACCTTTGACTATGTGAAGATTAACGCGGATTACCGCTCATAACGGAGGGAAATGAGATGAATCTGGAACCGGAGATTATGCACAAGGCAGCGGTGCTTGTCGAGGCACTGCCCTATATTCAGCGGTTTAACCGCAAAGTCGTTGTCATCAAGTACGGCGGAAGTGCCATGGTTGACGAGGAATTGAAAAAGAAAGTTATTCAGGACGTTGTCCTGTTAAAACTCGTTGGATTTAAGCCTGTGATCGTGCACGGCGGCGGCAAGGAGATCAGCAAATGGGTCGGAAAAGTCGGCATGGAGCCGCACTTTGTAAACGGTCTGCGCGTGACGGACGAGGCGACGATGGAGATCGCTGAGATGGTCTTAAATAAGGTCAACAAGAGCTTGGTGCAGCTGGTCAATCAGCTTGGCATAAAGGCAGTCGGAATCAGCGGAAAAGACGGCATGATGCTCAAATGCCGCAAGAAATACTCAAATGGAGAGGACATCGGTTTTGTGGGCGAGGTGACAGAGGTGGATCCCCACGTCATCTATGACCTCTTGGAGAAGGATTTCCTGCCCATCATCTGCCCAACCGGGTACGATGAGAACTTCCAGACGTACAACGTCAACGCGGACGATGCGGCGTGCGCCATTGCGACGGCACTTCAGGCGGAAAAACTCGCGTTCCTGACGGACGTGGAGGGCGTTTATCGCGACTTCTCTGACAAGGAGTCTTTGATCTCCGAGATGCACGTTGAGGAGGCGCAGGAGTTTGTGGACAGCGGCGCGCTGGGCGGTGGAATGCTTCCCAAATTGCAAAATTGCATTGACGCGATCCGAAGCGGCGTTTCCAGAGTGCATATTCTGGACGGACGGATCCCGCACTGCCTGCTGCTTGAGATCTTTACGGATAAAGGTATCGGAACGGCGATCGTGGGTTCCGGGGAGGAGAGATTTTACCATGGCTGATCAGAAGATGATGGAGCGTGCGGAGCACGTTTTATATAAGACGTACAATCGGTTCCCGGTGGTGTTTGACCACGGCAAGGGCGTGACACTCTACGACAGTGAGGGCGAGGCGTATCTGGACTTTGGCGCGGGAATCGCCGTGATGGGGCTTGGATACGGCGACCCCGAATTTACCCAGGCAGTCAAAGACCAGACAGAGAAACTTTTGCATACGTCCAATCTGTTTTACAACGCACCTGCGGTTGAGGCAGGAGAGAAGCTTTTAAAGGTCTCCGGGATGGACAAGGTATTCTTTACGAACAGCGGAACCGAGGCAATCGAGGGCGCGTTAAAGATTGCCCGCCGCTATGCCTACGATAAGGACGGCTGTCACGACCACGAGATCATCGCGATGGAGCACTCGTTCCACGGAAGAAGCCTTGGCGCGCTCTCTGTGACCGGAAATGACTACTATCAGGAACCGTTTAAGCCCCTGATTCCGGGAATCCGCTTTGCAAAGTTTAACGATCTTGAGAGCGTGAAAGCTCTGGTGAACGAGAAAACGTGCGCGATCGTGATGGAGACGGTGCAGGGAGAGGGTGGAATCTACCCGGCGACGCAGGAATTTCTGGAAGGCGTTCGCGCAATCTGCGATGCAAACGATATGCTGCTCATTCTGGACGAGATTCAGTGCGGAATGGGGCGCACCGGGGAAATGTTTGCGTGGCAGGGATACGGCGTGAAGCCGGACGTGATGACCGTGGCAAAGGCACTCGGAAACGGTGTCCCGATCGGAGCCTTCCTTGCAAGCGGCAAGGCGGCGACTGCGATGGTTCCTGGCGATCACGGAACGACTTACGGCGGAAATCCTCTGGTGACGGCGGCTGCCTCCAAGGTGCTTGACCTGTTTGAGGAGCGAAAGATCACGGATCATGTGCGTGAGATCGGTGCGTATCTGTGGGAGGCGTTGGAGTCCGTGAAGGAGGCATTTCCCCAGATCAAAGATCACCGAGGAAAGGGATTGATGCAGGGGTTGGAGTTTGACGCTCCGGTCGCTCCGGTCGTGAAGGCGGCACTCATTTCCCGGAAATTGGTACTTATCAGTGCGGGAAGCAACATCATCCGCTTTGTGCCTCCGCTTGTGATCGAAAAACGTGACGTGGATGAGATGGCGCGCCGCTTGAAGGCTGCGATTGACGAGGTGTTTTCTGCGTAAATAGTTGTGTTTTACATAGGAAAAGACTTAGAAGGCTCGTAGATGAAGAGCTTTTCTGAGTCTTTTTCTTTTTGACTGTTTTCTTTTGAAAATTTTAGAAAAGTTTTGAGGGGAGTCTTTGGAATTGGGTGATAGAGTGTCCACATCCAGTGAGAAGAAGGAGTGAGAAGGTATGAGAAACGAAGAGTCCGCTCAGATTGACCGGATGGTTGAGGAGATGATGAACGCGCCCGGTGAGCCGGGCAAAAAGAAGAGAAAGCGGTGGAGCAAAAAGAAAACACTTCTAATTGGGAGTGTTGCGGTTCTTGCGGCGGCAATGGTGATTCTTCCGAGAATTTCCCGTCAAAAAGATTCTGTGCCGGTTGTGAACGTCATGGAACTTACCAGGCAGCCGATTCAGGAAAAATTAAGTCTTTCCGGTCCTGTCTCCGGCACGGACAGCGTGGACGTGGTCTCGAATCTTCACGCACAGATCAGCGCACTCAACGTCAAAGAGGGCGATCAGGTGAAGGCGGGGGATGTGCTTGCAACGCTCGATCGGACGGAGCTTGAGCGGGAAGTAAAGCTCGCCCAGAACGCGTACAACCAGGCTCTCGCCGCAAAAGAGCAGAAAGACAAGAGCGAGTCGCTGGCGTATGAGAAGGCGGTGCAGGATCTTAGTAAAGCGCAGGTTGACTTTGAGCGAAACAGCCAGCTCTTTGCCGCCGGGGACATCTCGCAGGCCGAGATGGAGGAGGCACAGAACGCACTCGCCGACGCAAGACGCGGTGTGGAGGCATTTACGGTAAAAAACGGGCGCGCCACGGCAGATCCCTCATTTGAGCTTCAGGTAGAGAGCGCGCACCTGGAACTGGAAAAAAAGCAAGAAGAGCTTGCGAGCGCTCAGATTCAGAGCGAAATTGACGGCACGGTGGTTCGCGTCAATTCCAAAGTCGGTCAATTTGCGGATAAGGTGGAGAACGATAAGCCGATCTTTTCCATTGAAAATCTCGATGAGCTGGAGCTAAAGATTCAAGTGAGCGAGTACTCCATCGGAAAGCTTGCCCTGGGGCAGAAGGCGATGGTGAGTGCTGATATTCTGGGTGATCGGATGGAGGAAGGGGAGATTGTCAAGATCTCTCCGACTGGAGAGGAGAAAGACGGCGGTTCCACGGAGCGCGTGATCCCGATCACGGTGCGGATTGACGGCAAAAACTCTGGGCTGATGGCGGGAATCACGGCAAAGGCGCAGATCTTGATCCGGGAAGCGCAGGACGCGCTTGTCGTTCCGAACACGGCGTTGATCGAGGAGGCGGACGCGACGTATGTGGCTGTCCTGGAAGACGGGAAGATCCGCCGCGTCCCGGTGACGCTCGGCGTGGACGGCGATTTGAACGTGGAAGTCATTCCGATTGTGGAGCAGGATCTGACGGAGGGGATGATGGTTGTGACAAATCCAAGCCCGGATCTTGTGGATGGAATGGCGGCGCAGGCAGCGGGAAGCGTGTGAGGAGGTTTGTTATGTTTGGAAGGAAACCAAAATCACAGCCGCTTGCAGCGCAGGGAGAACCGCTGCTTCGTCTGGAAAATTTAGTAAAAATCTACGACACCGGCGCGCTCAAGGTGCTCGGCTTAAAGAAGATCAATCTCACGATCGAGCGCGGCGAGTTTGTCGCGATCATGGGTCATTCCGGTTCCGGAAAATCTACGCTGATGAATATTTTAGGATGCTTAGACCGCCCGACGTTTGGTCACTATTATCTGGACGGGCAGGACACGGCGCATATGACGTCCGACGAGCTCTCAGAGGTGAGAAACCGCAAAATCGGGTTTGTGTTTCAATCGTTTAACTTGATCTCCAGAAATTCGGCTCTCAAAAATGTGGAGCTTCCGATGACGTATGCGCGGATTCCAAAGGCAAAGAGAACACAGCGGGCAAGGCAGCTTTTGGAGCGTGTGGGACTTGGGGCGCGCACGGAACATTTGCCAAACGAAATGTCTGGCGGACAAAGACAGCGTGTGGCGATTGCCCGCGCATTGGCGAACGAGCCGCCGCTTATTCTGGCGGATGAGCCGACGGGAAACCTGGATACCGCGTCCTCGATTGAGATTATGGAGCTGTTTCGTGGCCTTCACGAGGAAGGAACGACGGTTGTGGTCGTCACGCATGAGGAGGACATTGCGGCATTTGCAAACCGGATCATCCGCTTTGGGGACGGGCAGATCTTGAGTGATGAGAAGAACGAACACCATCCCTGGGAGGAGGCAAAGGATGCTGATTGAAAACATGAAGATGGCGTTTGCTGCGATTCGCGCCAACAAGATGCGCTCGGTGCTGACCATGCTCGGAATCATCATCGGAATTGGCTCCGTGATCGCGATCGTCTCGGTCGGCGATACGATGCGAAAGATGTTCGCTGACCTCTATAAGGACGTGGGAATCACGCAGATGATGGTTGGTCCCGGATATTGGCTGGAAGATTTCCGCGAGAGCGATGAATTTAACATGGAAGAAATGGATCAGATCAAGACTGTGTTCGGTGATAAGATTGACTACATGGACAACTATGCAGAACAAGAGACGGATGCGATCTGGAAGCGCAGCAAGGTGAAGTTTCGCTTTACGGGCGTGGACTACAATTTTACGGATGTGCAGGAGCTGAACCTGGTGGAAGGACGTTTCTTGAATCCGGGCGATGTGAAGGGCAGAAGGCACAACGCGGTGCTTGAGGAGGAGAGTGCGAAAATGCTCTTTGGGACGGAGCACGCCGTCGGGAGAACGTTTCGGGCGACGATCTATGGTAGTACGGATGAGTACACGGTGGTTGGAATCTACCGAGAGGAGATCAGTCCTTTCCAGAAATTGTTAATGGGGACGAGCGCAGAGATGGGGTATGCCTATCTTCCCTACACGCTTTTGAGCAGACCAAATGATCGTTTTCTTTATCTGCGTCTTTACGCAGACCCGGAGATGGATCTGGAAGATTTCACGAGCGAGTTAAAGGTCTATATTGCAAAGCTGCACAACCGCACGCCGCAGGACATTTACATTTCCACGGTGGCGGAGGAGATGAACTCTGCGGATTCGATGATGGGTGGAATGTCCATGGCGGTGGGCGGAATCGCGGCGATCTCTCTGCTTGTCGGCGGAATCGGTATCATGAACATCATGCTGGTGTCGGTGACGGAGCGCACGCGCGAGATCGGCATCCGAAAGGCACTCGGTGCGAAGACGCGGGACGTGTTGATTCAATTTCTCACAGAGTCGGCGATTCTCTCGGCATTTGGCGGAATCCTGGGCGTTGTGATCGGCGTGGGACTTGTGGCAATCGGCGGTTCCCTCTTTGGACTGTCGGTGGTTGTCCGCCCCTCGGTGGTGCTTCTTGCAGTGGGATTTTCGGCGGTTGTCGGAATCTTCTTTGGGCTTTATCCGGCATCGCGCGCCGCCAAGGCAGACCCGATTGACGCATTGCGCTATGAATAGAGAGAGGTGTGTTATGAGAACAAGACGAATCTTTGTGTCGCTGCTCTCGGCGATGTTTGGAATGGCTTTTGCGATGACTTCCTTTGCACAGAGCCCGGAGTTTGCCTATTCAAAGGAAAAATGGGCGACGCTTCGAGACGATGTGCTGGAGTACGGGGAACTTGCGGACTTGATTCACGAATATAACCCCACAGTACTCAACAACCGCACGGCTTACGAGAAGGAGCGCGGGAAGACAAACACCGATGCAAGGGACGATTACGCGGATGCGGTGCAAGAAATGTATGAGGCGAGCGACCGGATCCTGGAAGGGGCGGATGCGGACAGCCCGGCAGGTTACGCCACAGCTCTGGCAGGATCAATCACGACGAGAATCCAGGCAGAGCAGATGCAGGATGCGGAAAATGAGCCGGACTGGGACGGCGTGGTTAAGCGGCTTGGATACGAGCGGCAGGAAAAGGAACTCGTGCAATCGGCACAGGAGAAGATGAACGAATATTGGAAATATGCGGCGCAGATCGAGAGCGCGCAGGCAGAACTTACACTTGCACAGGCAAAGGAGAGCGCGGCGCGCGCAAGAGTTTTTGCGGGACTTTCGTCAAATGCTTCTGTCTTGGAGGCGCAGAGCGCGGTGCAGACGGCGCAGGCTTCCATCGAGGAGGCGCGCGGTGCGATGGAGGAAGCCGGGGGAACGCTCTTTGTGATGACGGGGTGGAAGTATGACGCAAATCCGAGCGTACAGCCGATCCCGGATGTAAGCGATGAGGAGTTTTTTAAACTTAACACGCAGGGCGCGCAGGATCGCGCGGTGCAGGAAAACTTAGCACTTTTAGCGGCAAAGAGGCGGCTTGCCAATCTCACCGCCGGAACGGCAAAGTATGAGCAGCTCAAACGCTCGATTGCAAGCGGGGAGCAGAAGGTTCGTTCAGACGTGGCGGGTGCGATTGCAAACCTTGAGCAGGCGAGAGCGGCGCGGGAAGTCGCGGCACAGGAAGCCGGAAACATTTCCCAGAAGACAGAACAACTCAAACGTCAATACGAGGCGGGGAGCGTGTCAAAAAACGCGTATCTGGAAGCGGAATGTGAGTATTTGCAGGCGCAGAGCACGAAAAAACAGGCAGATCTTTCGCTCAGGCAGGCACTGGAGACGTATGAGTGGGCGGTGAGTGGACTTGCAAATGCCGGAGAGCTTTAGGAGGTGGGAGATGAGAGGACTTCTTTTGGGACTCTGCTTGACGTTTGCCTGCGCAGGGAGCGCGTTTGCACAGGAGAGCCGCGTTTCGATCACTTATGAGAGTTTGCAAGAGCGGATTGAGAAAGACAATCTGGATTTGAGCGCGCAGAGAGCGTCGCTTGAGGCGATTCTTACCTCCTACGAGGAGGCAAAAGATGAGATTCTCTGGAACCGCACCGATCTTCGTGACAGGGCACGCCAGAAAAAAGAAGAAGGGGATGTGGCAGGGGCGGCAAGTTACAACGAGCAGGCAAAGGAACTTTTGGAGGCGACAAAGTTGCTCAAACGTCAGATTCAGTCCTTAAACGCTGCCTCAAACACCATGGAACTGAGACAAACGAGGGATACGCTCTTATTGTCCGCGCAGGAAGCGATGGGTGCGTGGCATTTGGCAAAGTCTGAGAACGAGGTGTGTAAGGCGCGGCTTTCGGAGGCGGCGTATGGTCTGGAGCGGGCAAAAAGAGAGCTTATGCAGGGGACTGGGACAAAACGTGCGGTCGATGAGGCGGATTTGAATCTTCATCGCGCACAGCGCGCGGTCGATGAGAAGCAGGCAGAGCTAAAAAAGACAGAACGGGAACTTGCGATTCTGTGTGGGTATCCGCAGGATACAGAGATTGTTGTCGGCGCGCTTCCAGAATTAGATGAGAATTTCTCGCCGGATTTACAAAAAGACCGTCAGAAAATGTACGGGAACAATTACGAGCTTCGCGCATTGCGCCACGCGGGAATCTCCGGAAACAACAAAGAGCGGGCGGCAGGACGGCGCAGCATGGCGGAGGCGGAAAATCTCGCTTATGCCAACTTGGAAAATCTTGCGGGGAAGGTGACGCAGGCAAAGAAACTTGTAGAGGTGGCAAAAAAGGCGACCGCGGCAGAGGAACTTACCTGGCAGGCAATTTGTCATAAGAAGGAGCTTGGAATGCTCAATCCGACCGAATATCTTGCCGCCGGGCGTGTTCATGCCGAGACCGCCGGTGCGTATCAAAATGCGAAAATCGCGCTCTTTCTCGCGCAAAACCGCTATGAGTGGGCGATAAAGGGGCTATAAAATCAATGCCTTGCCTTTGCGGTGCGCCACTTTCCGGTGCGGTAGCGGGCGTAGGAGATTGCCCAGTTTGCAAACCATCCGGCGGGAACCGCATACCAGACGAGCGCGATGCCAAAGCGCGGAGCCATGGTCATTGCGATGATGACGCGCAGGGCAAGGTTTACCAGGTTTGAGATCGTAAAGATCGCCATGTCTCCGGAGCCACGCAGCACGCTGTCTACGCACATCTTAAATCCGATCAGACAGAAAAACCACCCCATAAAGGTGAGGTATCCCTTGGCAGTTGCGACGGCGGTCTGTGTGCCGTCCGCACCGAGGAATAAGTGGATGAGCGGGTTGTAGAAACACTCCAGACCGATGCAGATGATGACGGCGCAGGCGATCACCATGCAGTTGGCGGCGCGGTAGCCCTGCACCACACGATCCTGCTTTCCCGCGCCAACGTTCTGGGCGGCGTAAGATGACATGGCATTTCCGATGCCGGACATGGGCACGATGCACAGGGATTCCACGCGGGTGGCGGCAGAATAGCCTGCCAGAGCCTCAAAGCCAAAGCTGTTGACCACGGACTGAACGAGCATCATGCCGATGGAGACCGTGGACTGCTGAAGGATGGAGGGAAGGGCGATGCGGATCATGCCGCCAAGCTCTTCTTTACTGAAGAATCCGTCGCTTCCATTGTCAAAGCGCGAGATTTCTCTGCGGAACACGAGAAACGAGAGCACAACGGAGATGCCCTGAGCGATTAGAGTCGCCCACGCAACGCCTGCGACACCCATATCGAAGTTGATGACGAGGATCAGGTCAAGCACCACGTTAAAGACCGAGGAGAAGATCAGAAAGTACAGCGGGATGCGGGACTTTCCAAGGGCGTTAAACATCGAGGAAAGGACATTGTACATGAACAGAAAAGGAAGTCCTAAGAAGTAGATGTTCAGGTACTCGACTGCCATATCCATGATGTCAAGCGGCGTGTTGAGTAAGAGCAGAATGTGTTCGCTAAAGAGCAATCCAACGCCGCCGAGCACAATGCTGACGACGAGGAATGTGAGAAACGCCGTGGTCATTGCCAGCTTCATCTTGGCGTAATTTTTCGCGCCAAAGTATTGGCTGACGAGGACGGACGCACCCATGCCGCCGCCGATGGCGATACAGATGAAAATGTTGGTGAGAGAGTAGGACGCGCCGACGGCCGCCAGTGCCTGCTCACTCACGAAACGCCCCACGATGGCGGAATCTGCCATGGTATACATTTGCTGGAAGAGATTTCCAATAATGATGGGAAGGGCAAAGATGAAGAGTGCGTAGAGCGGTTTTCGTTGAATCAGATAATCATTTTCCATATTTGTACTCCTAAAATCCTTTGTTTTGCCTTTAGTTTAGCACAGGAGACCTGCTGTTTCAAGATTCTGGGAAATTTTGAAAACTTTTTTTGAGAAAATGCTTGACTTTATATGTACGGTATGATATATTAAATCCCGCAGTGAGCGACACGAGCTTACAGCACAACATAATGGGCTATCGCCAAGCGGTAAGGCAACGGACTCTGACTCCGTCATTACCTTGGTTCGAATCCAAGTAGCCCAGTACCTAAGACCTGCTAAAAAAGCAGGTCTTTTTGTTTCATAGGAAACTGCGTCCTATGAAACAAAAACGCTCCGCTGTGGATCGCACTGCGGCGGATTGGAAGGGTGTCGCTATGGCGACTCGCCGCAGGCGGAGAATCCTGCGAGCAGGATTCTATTTCATGCTTTCGGTGCGAATCTTATCCGAAAAAGAGTGCGAGATCCTGCTCGACATCCCCAATTCCACTCAGACCGAAATTTTTGACGAGAACGTCTTTGATGTTCGGGGAGAGGAACGCCGGAAGCGTGGGGCCAAGGTGAATGTTCTTGACGCCGAGGGAGAGCAGGGCGAGAAGGACAATGACGGCTTTCTGCTCATACCAGGCGATGTTATAGACGATGGGCAGGTCGTTGATGTCATTCTTGCCAAAGAGCTCTTTGAGCTTGAGCGCGATCACGGCGAGCGAGTAGGAGTCGTTACACTGCCCGGCGTCGAGCACGCGGGGGATTCCGTTGATCGTTCCAAGATCGAGCTTGTTGTAACGGTACTTGGCGCACCCGGCGGTGAGAATGACCGTATCTTTTGGCAATGCTTTTGCAAATTCCGTATAGTAGGCGCGGCTCTTCATGCGCCCGTCACACCCTGCCATCACCACAAACTTTTTGATTGCCCCGGACTTGACTGCGCCCACGATCTGGTCGGCGAGTGCGATGACCTGTGCGTGCGCGAAACCTCCGGTGAGGACGCCGCGCTCCAGCTCCCTTGGCGGCTGACAGCGTTTGGCGTGTGCGATGAGTTCGGAAAAATCCTTCTCCTGCCCGATCGGCGCGCTAATGTGCTTACAACCCGGCCACCCGGCGGCTCCGGTGGTGTAGAGGCGGTCTTTGTAGCTGTCCTTTGGCGGGACAATGCAGTTGGTGGTCATTAAGATTGGACCGCGGAAGGCTTCAAACTCTTCTTTCTGCTGCCACCAGGCATTTCCATAATTTCCCACAAAATGCGGGTACTTGCGAAACGCGGGATAGTAGTTTGCAGGAAGCATCTCAGAGTGGGTGTACACGTCAACGCCCGTTCCCTGCGTCTGCTTTAAGAGCATTTCCATATCGCGCAGATCGTGACCGGAGATCAGGATACCGGGATTTTCGCGCACGCCGAGGTTGACCTGCGTGATCTGCGGATCGCCGTAGGCTGAGGTGTTTGCCGAATCAAGCAGAGCCATCGCCTTTACGCCGTAAGAGCCGGTTTTTAGGACGAGCGCAGTCAGATCGTCGATGCTGAGCGCGTCGTCAAGTGTTGCGGCGAGTGCTTCCTGGAGAAATGCGTCCAGATCGGGATCGTCGCGCAGAAGGTTGTTGGCGTGCTTGGTGTATGCCGCCATGCCTTTGAGACCGTAGGTGATGAGCTCTCGCAGGCTTCGCACGTCCTCATCGGGAGTGGAGAGCACGCCGATGGTCTTTGCCTTCTCCTCCCAGTCGCCGCTTCCGTCCCAGCGCGCCGCCTCGTCGAGAAGGTCAGGGTGATTGACCGCTCCGATCCGGTCGCGCGAGAGGGCGAGTGTCTGGTGAATCCGGGAACAGATGGTGTCCTTGTCAAAGTTGGCGTTTGTGATGGTGACAAAGAGATTGAGAGTGATGAGGTGGTTGACGTCCGGGGAGATGGATTCGCCTTGCGCGCGAAGTGCAGTCGTGATGGCGCAAAGTCCCTTGGTGGCATAGATTAACAGATCCTGCATGGCTGCCACATCGGGCTTTTTTCCGCACACACCGGACTGGGTGCAGCCGGAACAGCCGGCTGTTTCCTGACATTGATAACAAAACATTTGCATACGATACCTCCTTTTTGTTCTTCTTATCATTCCCGGATTTTGTATCTTTATACGGTTCGACAAAACTTGACAAACCTCGACAAATGCGATAAAAAAATAATTGAAAATTGAAAAAATACTTGCAATTTTCACAAATAAATGGTAAAATCTGGAACAAAACAAAATATTAGGAGGGACGGGTTGTGGCTTTAAGTGTGGCGATTGTTGACGACAATCCAATCGTATTGAGGACGTTGGAGGAGTTACTGAAGAAGGAGAATGACCTTGAGCTGGTCGGAAAGGCGGGAAATGGCGAGGACGCCATACGCATGATTCAGAGGACAAGCCCGGATGTGGTGCTGCTTGACCTGATTATGCCAAAGATTGATGGAATTGCGGTGGTGGAGCGCGTGAGAAAGGAATCCAGAAACAAAAAGATTCCGGCATTTATCGTGTTAAGCTCAGCTGGCGGTGAGGAGATTGCAGAGGAAGCATTTCGTGTGGGCGTCAACTATTATTTGATGAAACCGTTTGATCGCCAGACACTGCTCAACCGCATTCACCGTATTGGGGCGCACGCAGCTTCTCCGATGAGAGAATTAAACGCACATACCGAGCCAAAACCTGCGGTTGACCGGGTATCTTACATGGCAGAGCATCTTGAGACGGATGTGACAAAGCTGCTGCAGGAAGTCGGCACGCCCGCGCACATCAAGGGATACAAGTTCCTGAGAGATGCGATCATGCTCTCTGTCCAGAACCCGGAGATGATGAGTTCCGTCACAAAGATTCTTTATCCAGAAATTGCTAAGAAGAATAAGACCACGGCAAGCCGTGTGGAGCGGGCGATCCGACACGCGATTGAGGTTGCCTGGGGAAGAGGAAAAGTAGAGACGATTGAGGAGATCTTTGGATATACAATTAACGCTGGAAAAGGCAAGCCGACAAACTCCGAGTTTATTGCATTGATTTCCGATAAAATTACATTAGATTATAAAAAAAGAACTTCCTAATTTCGGGAAAATAAGGTATACTACGAGGTAAGAGCCGTAAGGCTACCGGTACACAGGAGAGGGAGGTTCGTTCAAATGAAAAAGATATTGTTCATGGCTTCAGAGACAGTTCCGTTTATCAAGACGGGCGGTTTGGCAGATGTTGTGGGCTCTCTGCCAAAGTACTTTAACAAGGAATATTACGATGTTCGCGTGATGATTCCAAAGTACCTGTGCATCAAGCAGGAGTGGCGCGATAAGATGGAGTATGTAGACCACTTCTACATGGATTATCTGGGGCAGAGCCGTTATGTGGGGATTATGCAATATCGGTATGAGGGCATTACCTTCTACTTTATTGATAATGAGAGCTACTTTAACGGTGCAAAACCGTATGGAGACTGGTATTGGGATCTGGAGAAGTTCTGCTTCTTCTGCTGGGCAGGTTTGTCCGCTCTGCCTGTGATCGGATTCCAGCCGGATCTGATTCACTGTCACGATTGGCAGACCGGTCTTGTTCCGGTACTCTTAAAAGACAGTTTCCACGGCGGAGATTTCTACCGCAACATCAAGTCCGTAATCACCATCCACAACCTGAAGTTCCAGGGCGTATGGGATGTGAAGACGATTCAGCGGTTCACGCAGCTTTCCGATTACTACTTCGCACCGGATAAGTTGGAGGCGTACAAGGACGGAAATCTCTTAAAGGGCGGAATTGTGTTCGCGGATGCGATCACAACGGTGAGCGATACCTACGCCGAGGAGATCAAGATGCCGTTCTACGGAGAGGGACTCGACGGATTGATGCGCGCAAGAGCTAACAGCCTGAGAGGAATCGTCAACGGCATTGACTACGATGTCTTTAATCCGGAGACAGATACGGAGATCACGCAGAACTACAACGCGAAGAATTTCCGTAAGGAGAAGATCAAGAATAAGAGAGCACTTCAGGAACGGCTCGGACTGCCGGTGGACGATAAGAAGTTTGTAGTCGGCATTGTAAGCCGTCTGACGGATCAGAAGGGATTTGACTTGATCGAGTGCGTGATGGATGAACTGTGTAGCGAAGACACGCAGCTGGTGATTCTGGGAACGGGTGACGAGAAGTATGAAAATATGTTCCGCCACTATGACTGGAAGTATCACGACAGAGTTTCCGCTCAGATCTACTACTCGGAGCCGCTGTCTCACCAGATTTATGCGGGATGCGACGCGTTCTTGATGCCTTCCCTTTTTGAGCCCTGCGGTTTGAGCCAGCTGATGGCTCTGCGCTACGGCACGGTGCCGATTGTGCGCGAGACGGGCGGCCTCAAGGATACCGTAGAGCCCTACAACGAGTTTGAGAGTAAGGGAACGGGATTCTCGTTTGCAAACTACAACGCGCATGAGATGCTTGCAAGCGTTCAATATGCAAAGCACATCTACTACGACAAGAAGAGAGAGTGGAACAAGATCATTGACCGGGCGATGGCAAAGGATTTCTCCTGGGGAGCATCGGCTGGAAAGTATCAGGAACTGTATGATTGGCTGATCGGATATTAAGGAAATATCAGACAGCGTGATGGGGTTTGGGCGTCCGGCTTATGTCGGGGGCCCAAATTCTGCTTGAGGAAAGAAAGGCGGTTTCATTGGAGAGAGCGATTTACGAGGGAGATTTGGACTATATTGAGTGTGTGGACGATATTTTGCGCCACCCCATTTTCAATTCCATGGATCAGTACATTCAACACGGGACGACGACTTGCAAAGAGCACTGCATCCAGGTCTCCTATCTGGCTTACCGGATTTGCAAGGAGCGCGGCGGAAATTGGCGCGCGGCGGCGCGGGCCGGTTTGCTTCACGACCTGTTTTTATACGACTGGCACACACACGCCAGAGAGACGGGACACTATTTTCACGGATTGACACATCCGAGGACAGCACTGGAGAATGCAAGGAAATATTTCTCCTTGACGAAGGAGGAGGAAAATGCTATTCTCTGCCATATGTGGCCGTTGACGATCGTGCCGCCGTCAAGCGCGGCAGGATTTGCGATTGTCTGGGCAGACAAGGTCTGCTGTGTGGCGGAGACGATGGCGAGAGTGCGCCGCGCGCCGATTGTGCGGCGGGCATTGGCGTTTTTGCCGTAATGTATGGGAGGAAAGATGACAATAATTGATGAGATTCTGGGAAACCAGGTGCTGGTGAGTGCCGTGCTGGGATGGCTTGTGGCGCAGGTGCTAAAGACGCTGATCGACTTTGGACTTAATAAGACGATCAACTGGGAGCGTATGGTGGGCTCCGGCGGAATGCCAAGTTCCCATTCCTCGACGGTATGCGCGCTGACGACTGCGTCTGCGATCCGCCACGGATTCGGCTCGTTTGAATTTGCGGTGAGCTTCGTCCTCTCCATGGTAGTCATGTACGATGCGATCGGTGTGCGCCGCGAGACGGGAAAGCAGTCAAAATTGCTCAATTCGATCTTGATGGAGAATCCACTCAAGCTGAACGCGGAGCTTCTCCAAGAGAAGTTAAAAGAGTACGTCGGACACACCCCGCTTCAGGTGCTGATGGGGGCGATTCTTGGAATCGTGCTTGCATTGGTCGCCAACACCTGGTACTAAAATGGGAGATTTTACATGAACATTTTTCGCACGATTAACTGCTTCTTTCTGTACAGCTTTCTGGGGTATCTTCTGGAGTGCGTGGTGCTGACTTGGGAGTACAAACGTCCGGTGACAGACCGCGGATTCGGGCACGGGCCATTTTGCATCATCTACGGCTTTGGTGCGCTCGGAGCGACGTATCTTCTGGGACCGATCTCCGGAAAGCCGCTGGAGCTTTACACCGCCTCGATGGCGATGGCGACGACCATGGAACTTGTGACTGCCAACGTGATGATCCGCCTGTTCGGGGCATTTTGGTGGGATTACAGTCACAAACGGTTTAACTACCGGGGGATTATCTGCCTGGAGAGCAGCATTGCCTGGGGATTTCTGGGATTATTTTTCTTTTATTTCCTGGAGAGGAAGGTTCAGCACGCAGTTGGATTGATTCCGGGGCGTGTGGATCGGGCGTTGGCTCTAGGACTGATGGCATTTTATGTGGTGGACTTTGCGCGCTGCATCCGGATGCGGTTAAGCGGCGAGGAGGAAGAAGGAGAGACCGTGGGGAGACGGAAGGTGAACGGATGAGAACGATTCAGGATTGGAAGGGAGAGCTGGTGCTTGCGTCCGGCTCTCCGAGAAGAAGAGAACTTTTGGCACAGATCGGGCTGACGCCCCGCGTGATGGTGAGCGGCTGCGAGGAGACGAGCAAGGAGACGCAGCCGGATAAGCTGGTGATGGAGCTGTCGCTTGAGAAGGCAAGAGACGTTGCTGAAAAATGCCCGGCGGGCGCGCTTGTGATCGGGGCGGATACTGTGGTTGCCGTGGACGGTACGATTCTGGGAAAGCCTGGCACGCCGGAGCGCGCGGCGCAGATGATCCGAACGATTGCGGGGCGAACGCACCAGGTATACACGGGCGTGACGTTGATTGCCGTCTGTGCGGATCAGAGACTCGTCACGCGGACATTTGCAGAGTGTACAAATGTACAGGTATATGCGATGAGCGAGGAGGAGATTCTCGACTATGCAAACTGCGGCGAGCCGCTTGATAAGGCCGGAGCTTACGGCATTCAGGGGCGGTTTGCGGCACATATTCGCGGGATTGAGGGAGATTACAGCAACGTGGTTGGATTGCCCCTGGGACGGCTGTGCCAGGAGTGCAAGGCAATGATGGAGGAAGTGCAATGATTAAATTGATTGTTTCGGATGTGGACGGCACTTTGGCACCGGACGGAAGTCCTGCCATTGACCCGGCGTATTATGACATGATTCTCAAGCTGCACGAGAAGGGGATTCACTTTGCCGTGGCAAGCGGACGCCCTGTCGCGAGTGTGACGGAGGCATTTGAGCCAATCAAGGATCAGATCTTTTACATCGCCAACAACGGCGCGTATGTGGGATGCCGCGGGCGCAGCCTGTTTGTCAATGCGATTGAGCCGACGCTGGTTCGGGAACTGCTCGATGCGGTGCGCGAACACCCGGCTTTGAGCGCGATCTACGCGGCAGAGGATGGCGATTACATGGATTCCTCGGATGACGGACTTTATCGCTGGATGCGTGACGGCTACAAGTTTAATATTCACCGTGTGATGGATCTTCGCGATCTGACGCAGCCCTGCGTGAAGCTGTCGATCTACAAGGCACACAACCTCGAAGAGGAGGCTGCCGGAATCCGCAAGTTGTTTGAGGAGCGGATGAAGGTGACGATGTCCGGGGAAATGTGGATGGATTGCATGGCAAAAGGCGTATGCAAGGGATGGGCGGTGCAGACGCTTCAGGAAAGTCTGGACATTCGCCCGGAAGAGACGCTGGTGTTTGGCGATCAGCAAAATGATCTGGAAATGCTTGAAAGAGCGTATTACAGCTTTGCGGTGGCAAATGCGACGGACGAGGTGCGCCGCGCCGCGCGTTTTCAGGCAGACAGCGCGAAAAATCTTGGTGTGCTGAAAGTCTTGGGAGAGCTGCTGTGAGAGCAGGGGTCAGAAATCTCGTTCTCTTCATCGCACTGATTCTGGGGCTTTGGGGCTGTTCCGGTACGGGACACGCGCTGGAAGGGACGGTGAAGAATCCGTTTACGCGAGGTCAGGTGATGGTGGTTGCCGCCACGGAGCGAAACCGCTACCAGAATATCTACGGAGAGGCCTTCTGGGAGGCAACCGGCGGGGACGGTGAAGGATCCTTTGAGGAGCGGCTCAAAGGGCAGATTCAGCAATTTTTTGAGGAAATGACGGTGATGAGTCTTCTTGCGGATGAGAAGGGACTGGAGTTGACGAGTCGGGAAGAGGACGCGATCCGGCGATTGGCGACGGAGTATTGGCAATCTCTCTCAGCGCAGGATCAAGCGTATATCG
>Cebus_capucinus_imitator_PRJNA485217_SSR096__coassemble_271_pt1 | contig 34935 bp, 33 predicted proteins | sample Cebus_capucinus_imitator_PRJNA485217_SSR096__metabat2_high_PE_003 | metagenome-assembled genome bin Cebus_capucinus_imitator_PRJNA485217_SSR096 | reverse complement strand
ATGAGTGCCGTGTGACCGCTTTTTTTTGCTGCTGCATTGACGCGCTCAAAATGGCTGGAGATATGTGCGTGCGTGTCAAAGCTATCAATGACATGGAACATTTCCGCGTACATTGGGGTCTGTACGGGCAGGTCCGTCGCACTTCCGCCGCACAGCATCAAAACATCGATCTCGTCCTTGAGCGAGGGAAGATCATCCACATGAACGACCTTGACGCCGGGAGTAGCTACATGGATGGTCTCTGGATTGCGGCGAGTTGCAACTGCCACCAATTCCAAATCATCGTTCTGGCGGATGGCTTTCTCCACACCGCGTCCCAGATTTCCATAGCCTAAGATTCCAATTCGAATTGTCATAATAGCACCTTCCTCTAGCAGTTTGTAATTTCTAACTTATTTTACACGCTTTTTTCCGATTTGTCTATCACAAGCAGGCAATCTTGAGGCAATCGTGGGCGGTTCGCATGGGATTTTTTCAGAATTGGAAATGGATTCGTATTGGAGAGAAGGAAAAAGTTGCGTATAATGGATAGAAAATTCATTTAGGAGGAACGATATGTCAGAAATGTACGGATATGTGCGCGTATCATCGAAAGATCAATGCGAGGAGCGCCAGTTGATTGCAATGAGAGAGTTTGGGATTCCACCCAAGAAGATTTACCGAGACAAACAGAGTGGAAAGGATTTTCAACGAAGACAATATCAGGCGATGGTAAAACGACTCAGACCAGGAGATGTGGTGGTAGTCAAGTCCATTGATCGACTGGGGCGAAATTATGAGGAGATTCAGACACAGTGGAGAGTGTTGACAAAAGAAAAGAAAATTGATGTGGTCGTTCTTGATATGCCGCTGTTAGACACAAGGCAAAAGCCAGATAACTTGACGGGAACCTTTATTGCAGATCTAGTCCTTCAAATTCTTTGTTATGTTGCACAGGTAGAACGCGATAATATTCGACAACGCCAAGCAGAGGGGATTTTGGCGGCAAAAGCGCGCGGTGTAAAGTTTGGAAGAGAGAAAAAAAGCATTCCAGAAACATTCTATGATCTTTGGGATTCCTACCAGAAAAAAGAAATAACAGCAAGAGCTGCGGCGGAAAAATTGGGTGTCGTTCACAGCACCTTTCTAAAATGGGGGAGTCAACTGGAAAAAAATTCCAATTATAAAAAAATAGGGGGGGGTAGATGAAAAATGTGAAAAATAGACAATAGAAAGAGAGATGATGGGATGAAAAAATGTTGGTTTTGATAGTAGAGGTTGAAAACCAAGCGCGTTCTGATTGTTTTTTGGTGTCCAAATCAGACTTTTAGAACCAAACAATTTTTTTGTAAAAATGCTACATATGGAATTTATTGTAAAAATATCATCAATATCTGGTATACGGAACTGGTTCCGTAAGTGCTTTTTTATACTAGCATATTTGGTTTCAAAAGTCTGCTTTAGACACCGAACAAGGAGAAAAAAGGAGAATGTGACCATGACTACTCCGAAACGAGAAAAGGGACGCGAGAAGGAAAGACAAGTTCAAAAGCAGATTGGAATTGCAATGGCGATTGCGATCTTGATATTCTTAGCTGTTGCTTCGAAGCAGGTTTTAATTTTAAGAATTTATGGAAATACCATGTCTCCCACGGTTACGCAGGGAGATTTTGTGGTGGTTAAAAAGACAACGAACATCGCGCCAGGAGATTTGCTGGCATTTCGGATGGACGAAAAACTCCTGATTCGACGTGTGATTGCGATCTCTGAAGATGGAGTGTCTGTAAAGATCCAACCGTCTGCTCAAATGAGCGATGATACATCCGTTGCTTTTGGGGAGCATAAGAGCAGCTTGTCTGCTCGAAATACAGGTGAGCATGAGACCATCGAAAAAGAAGCGATTTTGGGAAAATTGATTGTGCGCATTTTACCGTTCAAAAAATTTGGAAAATTGGATTAGGATAGGAGAAATCAGTCGATGCGAGATCAAACATTAAAAAAAGTACCATTTGGGAAACGATTCCGCCACCGGCTAAACGGCAAGTGGAAAAAAGTGGTAGCAGGAATGCTTACGGCAGGAATGGTGTTAAATTGTGTGGAATCCGTTACACCTGCCGTTCCTATGAATCATGCAAGTCTGGAAGTGACGGCGCAGAAGACGGAAAGCAGAGTGGGAGAGCCAATCCAGACTGAAATTCACGCAATGGCATCTGAGGAATGGGAAGAGACATACTTTGTGATTCGTGCCGATGGTGAGAATGCTGGAATGGAGGACACCGTCGATTTTGGGCAAACACAGCTTGCATGGATGGGCGAGGAAGAAGAGGAGGTGGAACTTCACCGAGAATACACACAAGGCGGCGATGTCTTTTATTGGTTCTATTTGGAAGCGGGAATGGAGCAGCGGTTTTCTCTTTCCTGGATGAATGGAATCAGCCGTTATGAGGCAAGTGCAATGGAGGAGGAAGAGACGGCAAGCGAATCGAATGCACAGCACGCCACACCGGCAACGGCATCGAATGCACAGGCAGAAGAGAAGGATGACGACTGGGGAATTATGGAAGAGATGGAATTGGTACGTTCTCAAGAAGGAGACATTTCCCAGAACGGAACGTTGAAACTCTCATACGGAACGGCTAAAAGCCTGTATGAGGCAAAACGGGCAACCGATGGTCACATACTTCTTTCCTGGAGTGAATGTGCGAAGGTACAAAATGGGCATGATTTTACGGAAAATATCAAGAATGTGACGGTTTCCAAGCAGGAAAATGGACAGTGGATTTCCGGGGAAGAATTTATCGATGGGGATAAGGTACGCATTGATATTCAATATACCATTCCTGCACACACGGTTGGGGGCGATCATCGCTTGATTTATTACCAGCTTCCAGATGGAATTGAGTTGTTCAACGAAGAAAGCGGAATCGTCTATAGTGGACAAACTCCGGTGGGAACGTATGAGATTGATACGAGCGGAATGATTCGTATTACGTTCGATGAGTCCTTTGCAGATGATAAGCCGTTTACTGGAATGATTCGTCTAGAAGGAACGTTGTCCGTTAATCCAGATGGCACTGGAAAGGAAATTGAATTTGGAAACGGTGGCATTAGCATTATGGTAAAGCCGCAGAAACCGGGCAGTGATATTCGTGTAAACAAAAGTGGAAGATACGATGCAGAGGAGAAAAAACTCTATTATACCGTCACAGCTGAGACAAACAAGGGGACGCAGGGATCCGTGACGATTAGCGATTATTTCTCATCTGGAACGATGGGAGCAAGTTATCTGCCAGATACGTTTGAAGTGATTCATGTCCGATCAGACGGAACAAAGGAGACAATAACGGACTATCAATTCAAGATTCAAAAAGAAAATCAGACGGGCAGAGATTCGTCCTTTCGCATCGAGGGATTGCCTAAGTTGGAAGCAGGAGAGAAATACGAAATTCAATATGCGGCGATTCCATCGGGAAGTGGAGAGGCAAATGGTGCATCGCATCTTTCCAACTCCGTAACAGCAAGCAGCGGTTCGGACAACAGTTCTTCTTGGAACGATGTGAGAATATCACAGGAAATGGTAACAAAATGGGGAACATACGATGCAAATACACAGTGCATCAAGTGGACCGTCACAATCAACAAAGATAAACAAGAGATTGGCGCGGCGGTATTGGAGGATTTTTTAACGGTCCATGGTGTGGAGACCGCACTGCCTTCCGGAACGAATGTGACATTGAGTGATTCTTCCGGAAATCAGCAATCGATCACATTGCCATACGTTTTCCCAACTCCATCCAGAGATACGTACACGTTGCTATACGAAACGCCAGCTCCACAGGGCAGTCCGGGGCAATCCTGGCATGTGAATAACAAGGTACAACTCAAACAAGATGGCGAGACATATCAAGCGCAGGGAAGCGTCAGTGGTCAGAGCAGAGATTATCAAGTTTCCAAACAATTCCAATGGGAGGAGACGATGGAGCATTCCAAGCGAATTTACCATTGGCTCGCCACAATCACTGTTCCGGATGCTGGACTGGAATTGGAAAAACTGACTTACATAGATACGATGAAGGCGGAGTGGACACGCCCCGACGGAACAAAAGAGGAGGTACGAGGACATCAGATTACATTCGAACAGTTGAAAGCGTTGACTGTCACCACACAGGGGACAACGTTGGTTTACGGAGTAGATTATCAAATTCAAGATCTTGCAGGAACGAGATTGGAAGAGTTGAAAGAGGTTCAATCTTTGAATGGGTTTCAGATTGTATTTTTGGAACATACGAAGGAACGATTAAAAAATTCCATTCAGATCTCTTATGCAACAAGTGTAGATTTGCAGGGGTGGGAATTCGACGGAACGTACGCGATTCAGAATACGGCAGAGATTCCAAACCACAAAGATACGGCGCAAGTTCCTTACGAGCCGGTAAAAAAATTAGAGAAACAAGCCAGCGCAAGTGGTGAAGGTGGGACAAGCTACACCGATCAAACCATAAAAGTAGACTTTGAAAAAAGCAAAGGAGTTCTTCATTATCGTTTATTGATCTCTACAGATCAGACGACACAGGGAAAGATTTTGGTGCACGATAAGCTTCCGAAAGGAACGAAATTGCTGGAAGATTCTGTGAAAGTGAAATTTTATGGAGACGATTACTATGAGTATGACACGATCTGGGGAAGCAACGGATCATATACAATTACCGATCACATAAAGACTTCTCTGGAAGAACAAGATGGTCATACAAATGTGCAATTTCAGATTGAAGAGGGATACCGCAGCGATCAACAAAATCATAAGATCGTCATCTACTATGAGGTATCGTTCTTAGAAGATCCAAATTGGGAGGAAAATCCTACGCTTGTACAGCAAACTTATCGAAACGAAGCGTATTGGGAGAATGAGCGCGCAGACACCAAGGTTACGGTGGAGAGGGAGATTCCGTTGTTGAAAAAGACGGGGCAACAGCTTCCTCAATATGATGCGAATGGAAATCCGATTTTTGATTCAAAAGGGAATGTGGTATTGTCCAACACCATCCGCTATTGGGTGATTATCAATGCGGGAGCGCAAGACTTGATGAAAGATCAGGACAGCGTGACGTTAAAAGATCAATTGCATTTGGCTAATGCGTCTGGCGCGACGCTCTTGCCAGAACGGGTGAAGGTCTATCACTACGATCCTAAGGAGGAAAATGGATGTGGGCAGTTGCTGGATCAGAGGATGTACAGCTATACCTATGATGAGCAACAGCATCAGCTGATCTTTCAACTTCCGGATGCCACTGCGTGTGTGGTCTCTTACGACTACATCATTGACCGAGGCAATCTGGCGGGAGATTTGTCAATTTCCAATGAAGTGCATTTGACGGGGGGCTCTGGAACCGGTGGAAAAAATGAGGTGATTCTCAAAGAAGTAGATTCCATGGCTTCTGCTAGTCATAAAGAATTGAAGATCTATAAAGTCGATGCAGAAAATTATGCGCATTTGCTGGAAGGAGCGATTTTTTCCTTAGAGGTATATGAAAATGGCGTGTGGAAACTGATAAGTGATACACTCAAGACTAACGAGAATGGAGAATTTACTCTTTATCGTGTCTGGGATGAGGAGTCTACGGATTTTGGGTTTCAAGATCAAACACTCTATCGCTTAACGGAAACGGTTGCACCGGAGGGATATGCGGCACGCGATGTTTTTTATTACTTTGTCTGGGTAGCAGATACCAAGACGCTGCAAGCGACTCGTCAGGAAATGATTGCAAATAAAAAATTGGGCGATGTCGATCCAGATCATGTGAAATTCCTGACAGGAGAAGAAGCCATCTATGTCCCCAATAACCCGGTCACACTCAAGATCAAGAAGATTTGGGAAAATGAGGACGGAACGTTGATGCAGCCGCCAAAAAATCAGGAGATTCAAGTGCAGCTGCTTGCGCAAACGGTGGAAAGCAATGCAAGAAAGGTGAGCATTGTTTCGACAGGAAATCAAAGCTGGTCTCAAACTTACACACAGAGCGTAGAGGTTGCTCAAGGAAGTAATTTAAGCATCCAAATCAACGGGGTTTGGCTGGACCGACTGACGGTTGAGGCAGATGGACGAGAAAAAGAGACGATTTTAACTGGGAATGGACAGCAATGGACGTACACGCTGCAAAACATAACAGAGGATGTGGTGGTATATATTCGTCCAGAAAGCAGCAATGAAGGAAACAGCTTTGGAAATATAAGCTTATCTGGATATGGAGAACCATATGAAGTTCCAAAGGGAGAAGCGCAGCTATATGAAACCGTCACATTGGATGAAAAAAATGACTGGTCTTATCGTTGGACAAATTTGCCGAAAGAGACGTCAACGGGAGAACGTGTGGTGTATCGTGTGAAGGAATTGACAAAGCTATCCGGATACCAAGTAATGTATTCTGCAAACAATACGTTGGGAATCCAGAACGGAGAATTGGTTCTTGCAAACCGATCACTTGGAACGGTTCTCCCGCAGACCGGAGGAGGCGGAACGTTTTGGTTTACAACAGGGGGGCTGATCGCTATGATTCCAGGCTGTCTGATGTATTTTTATAGATATATGATACGAAAAAGAGGAGGAAGAGAGATGTAAAACGTTAAGATGTTCAGGAAAACTCAAAATCATTGGTGACGTCTGCACCCGCAGACACATCTGTTTAGAAAGAAAGGATCAACCATTATGAAATCAGCAAAACCAGTTTTGGCTGTGATCTTCTCTCTGATCACAGCTATGATGCTTGCGATCTGTGCATTTGCAGCAGAAATTAGTTATACCATTACTGCACCAAACAATGGGCATACTTATGAGGTATACCAGATTTTTACAGGAGATTATTCGGAAGGCATTCTTTCCAATATCAAATGGGGAAGCAATGGTACGGGAACGAAAGGCGAAGTTGTCAATAAAGAGATTATTGATACATTGACGAAGACAAACGAACAAAGCGATACGGAGAAATTGCAAGTGATTTCCTCGTATTGGAAGTCGGACAGTACAGCACTGAAAACAGTAACGAATGGCGGTTCGATTTCCGTTGAACCTGGTTATTATCTGATCAAGGATGTGGATGGAAGTCAAGAAGGCAACAATGACAGTTATACACATTATTTGGTAGAGGTGGTGGGAGACGTGATGATCACACCAAAGTCAGCAGTACCAGAGTTTGAGAAGAAAGTTCAGGATGTGAACGACACAACGGGAAAGGCTTCTGATTGGCAGGATTCTGCGGATTATGATATTGGAGATGAAGTGCCATTTTTACTTTCCGGAACGGTTGCACAGAATTACGAGAACTATTCGACTTATCAATTTGTTTTTCATGATCGTCAAAGTGAAGGATTGACTTTTTTGCCGGATACTGTGACTGTAAAGGTAGACGGCGCGAAGATTGAGAACGACCAATACGAAGTGATTACGAATGGAATGGATGATTCCTGTACATTTGAAATAAGATTTAAAAACTTAAAAGAGATTCCGCAGGTGAAAGCTGGTTCGAAGATTACGGTTGAATATCGTTCACAATTAAACGAAAATGCCGTGATCGGCGAAGCAGGAAATCCCAACCAGGCATACTTGGAATTTTCCAATAATCCCAATGATGAACAGGGCAGTGAAACTGGAAAGACACCGAAAGACACCGTTCGCGTCTTTACCTATCAGCTGGAGATTCACAAGGTAGACGCAAAGAAAGAGGAGCTGAAGGGCGCAGCATTCAAATTGGAAAAATTAGGTAAAAATGGGTATTATATGCTGGTTAAGGAATGGGAAGCTGGCGAAAATGTAACCTTCCTCTTTTCTGGTTTGGATGATGGAACGTATCGATTAACGGAGACGAAGACACCTGCTGGATACAACACGATTGAGCCTATCGTATTTCAGGTTACTGCACAACACGAAGAGAAATCGGATGATCCTAAGCTTGTGGAAGTAAAGGCAGAGTCTACAAACAAAGAGTTGGATGCGGCGTCAAAAGATGGCATTTTGAAGGCGAATATCGTCAATAACAAAGGCGCGATTTTACCAGAGACAGGTGGAATCGGAACGACCATCTTTTATACCGCGGGCACGCTTCTTGTGGCAAGCGCAGGCGTGGCACTTGCTGCTAAGAGACGCTCTCGCGAAAGCTAATCCATGAAGCCCCAGAAATCAACACTGCTTATCGCATTGCTTTTTTTGGTAGGAATGGCGTTGTTACTTTATCCAGTGGTCAGTGACCACTGGAATCGCCTCCATCAATCAAGAGCAATCGCTGGATATGTGGAAGCAGTGGCAGATCTGAACGAAGAAGAATATCAAAAGCAATGGCAGGATGCACAGGCATATAACGAAGAGCTGGTTCATAATCCAGATCGCTATCATATGACACAGGAACAGGAACAAACGTATCAAAAGCTGCTCAATATGAATGGAAATGGAATTATGGGATATTTGGAAATTCCGTCAATTTCTGTTTCTTTGCCGATTTATCACGGAACGAGTGATGCAATTTTGCAGGTTGCCGCAGGGCACTTGGAGGGAAGTTCTCTTCCGGTAGGCGGCTTGGGAACGCATACGGTATTATCTGGACATCGGGGATTACCTTCTGCAAAACTGTTTACCGATTTGGACGAGCTGTCCGAGGGAGATCGTTTCATTTTACATATTTTGAATGAGCGATTGGTCTACGAGGTAGAAGAAGTTCGCGTGGTAGAGCCAGAGGATGTTTCCTCGTTGGAACTGGAACCAGAGAGAGATCTTTGTACGCTTGTGACGTGTACGCCATATGGCATCAATACACACCGCTTATTGGTGACAGGACATCGAGTAGAAGAAACATCGCAAGAGTCGCTGATTCCCGCAAATCTTCATTCCGATGCAATCGAGGTGGAATCGGTGTTTGTCTTGCCAACTGTTGCAATGGGAGTGTTATTCTTCGTTTTGATTGGAACGCGGTTTTGGAACCGAAACAATCAAAAAAGAACGGAATGGGAGAGGAAGGATGAGACGTGATTTGAGACTTCCGTGGTGGTTTAAAGGACTGCTTGTGTTTTTTCTCATACAGAGTATCACGATGTATTGGACCAAAACGAGTGAGGCTGCTTTGTTGAATTCTGCCCGTTTTTTGCAAGTACAGTTTCAAAAGGAAGACAAGGGATTTGAAAATGCAGAAGTTCAAATATATCGAGTTGCACAGCGTGCACAAGATAGCTCGTTTGTTTTGACTGGTGCATTTTCCAAATATTCTGTTCCACTCAATGATTTGGAGAGTACGCAGTGGCGCGCGTTGGCACAGACTTTAGAGACTTATGTCATACGAGATCAGATTCCGGCACAGGAGAAAAAACAGACGGATTTAAGCGGAACGGTACGCTTTGAGAACCTGGACAATGGACTTTATTTAGTATGCGCGAAACGGTATCGAAGCGGAAATAAGACGTATGTTCCGCAGGCAAGTTTGGTTGCGTGGTCAAAAGCAGATGTTCAAACGACACAGGTGGTTCGTCTCAAGTATGACGTGATCTTACCTGGCGGAGGCAGTTCTTCTCCTGGTGCAGATGCGGGGGCAACGCCACAGAGGATCACACGCACGGTACGAAAGATTTGGCAAAATGAGACGGCGCAGAGTGAACGACCAAAGCAAATTGCTGTACAGCTTTTGAAAGATGGAGTGCTGGCGGACACGGTGATCTTGAATGAGGAAAATGGCTGGAGCTATACCTGGAACGGCTTAAACCCGGATTCGCAATGGCGAGTAGCGGAGGCTGAAGTGCCGGACGGATACACGGTTTTGAGTACACAAGAAGCCAATACCTTTTTGATTACCAATTCGTATCAAGTGCAAGCAAAAGAGGCAACTCCAGCACAGAGCGTGGCTCAATCCCCCACCTTGGAGGAATCGCTTCCTCAGACCGGCGTCCTTTGGTGGCCAATTCCGATCTTGATTTGTGGAATGCTTCTCTGCTGGATTTTGGGGAGACGGGAAGGACACTTTTTCTTGCTGTTGGCGATTCTTCTTGTCGGAGGTAATCTCATGGATAACCAGCGTGCGAACCAGGCGTCAAGACAGATTTTAGAAAGCGTTCAGAAAGAAGTCCCACAAAAAACACGGGAACCAGAGCAAGAGTCTGTTGTGGAGGTATCAAAAATACAGCAGCAGGCAGGAATCTCTCCTTGGCTTGGAACGTTGAAAATTCCATCATTAAACCTGGAGCTTCCTGTGCTCAATCAGTGGAGTTACCCCAATTTAAAATTGGCTCCGTGTCGGTATGTAGGGACTATGGATGAGAGAAACTTGGTGATTGCAGGACACAATTATCGGGCACACTTTGGGCGATTGAAGGAGTTATCTCTGGGGGAATCGATTTTTTTGATCGATTCGGAAGGAAATGAAGTGAAATTTCAAGTGGGAGAGATCGAGGTTTTGGGAGCTTCTCAGACGAGACAGATGGTGGATTCGGAATGGGATTTGACGCTCTTTACCTGTACCTGGGGAGGAAAAAGTCGTTTGGCGGTACGCTGTATGAAAGTAGATGGAATGCAGTGAGTGATTGTGGAGGACCTCGGAAATGTTGAGAGTAAGAGGTGAGAGAATATGGGATATGTAACGGGAATCATTGGCTTATTTTTTGGTTTTCTTGCAGGTCTGGTAGTTTCTTGCTGTGCAGTCCTTGCTTCGTCAAGGAGAAAACAAGAGCAACAGATTTTAGAACTTCTCCAAGAAAAAGAAAAGCACGAAAAACAAGAAGGCGAAACAATCGAATGAGAAGACACCGACTGGAAGCGGATGATTCTGGTCGGTGTCTTTTTACATAGATTACTCTACTACTTCAACCGGAGCAAATCCCCTGGCGAGCTTGAAAACGCAGTTTTCAAAGTAAATGATCTCAAAGATCGGATTTTCGGGGGACTTATACATTCCCTGCACCAGCTTGTCAAATTTCTCAAAAATACGCGCTTTCTCGGCGGGATCGGTCACGACTTTTACATCGCCGCAGAGGCGAACCGTGTACTTTCCCTGGGGCTCCATGCAGGTAAATGCTGCCTTGGGATGGGCGAGAAGCTGCTTCCACACCTCTTTGGTGTTGGCTGTTCCAAAGTAGAAGCGTCCGTTCTCCTCAAACTGGAACTCCCAGCCGCGGCAGTCCGGCGTTCCGTCCTCGGATACGGTAGAGAACAGACCATAGGAAAAATTGGGCAGATACTTCATAAATTCTTCTTTCTTCATAACAAAAATCTCCTTTTTTATATTCATATGTATATACAAATGATAAGGGGAAGAAAATGCGGCAAAGCCGCGGACGCCTGCACCTGGAGTGCGTCATTTTTTGGAAGGTGCAGACAGCCGGTTTGCCGCGTTCCACATCTTCGCCGCAAGAGAGAGACTCTCCTCTTCCCCTAATGTTTGAATACATTCTTCGGCAAAGCGAGAGAGGGCAGCGTCGATCTTCTTTGTCACATCAATTCCGTGATCGGTCAGAAAAACGTGTACCGTTTTCCACTCCGACTCTTTGGAGAGAATCCCCTGCTTGACGAGTGCGTCCACAAAGCGGGTGCAAGTCGAGGGGGCGACGTCGAGCTTTTCACTCAACTCGGTGATCGAGATTCCCGGATATTGGTAGACGACAATCAGCAGGTAGAGATGCGAAGTCGCAACGCCTGTCTCGGCGTAGGCATCATTTGCCAGTCGCCTGAGCACGTTTGAGAGGCGGTTCGCGGTGAAGAAGAGACAATTTTGAAGTGCCGATTCATTTGCGTTCATTTCTTCACCTCCATCAAGTGTATATACAAACGATACCACGGAAAATAACATTTGTCAAGAAAAAATAAAAAAGAAAATGCATTGACATATCTAAAAAAATAGATATAATAAAATCATGAATGAGTTAGAAGTTTTTAAGGCATTGGCGAATGAGACGAGGCTGAACATCTTGAAATGGCTGAAACACCCGGAGGAAAACTTTCCGCCGCAGGGACTTCACATTCCCAAAGAGGACAGCTTTGAACATTCGGTGTGCGTGGGAAGCATCGGGGAACGAGCCGGAGTGTCACAGTCGGTGGTCTCTCAATATCTTGACATGATGCAGAGGGCAGGGCTTTTGGAGTCAGCACGTTTTGGCAAATGGACGTATTATCGGCGAAGGGAGGATAATATCCAGAAACTGGCTGAGTGGATTCAAAAAGACCTGTGAGTCACGGTTTGGAGCAGATGGCACAGCCCTCAAAAAGAAGAATCCTGCTTGCAGGATTTTTTCTAAACTCAATATATCTATAATTTTGAAAATGTATATTTAAGGAGGAGCAACATGGAATTTCATGGACCAATTATCCGCCCGCAGACGGATGCGGACAGCGTATTTATCGAGGTAACGGCAGGATGCACACACAACAAGTGCACATTTTGCAATTTCTATAAAGATACGCCATTTTGGGTCGCGCCCATCGAGCAGGTGGAGCGAGATCTGAAAGAAGCGGCAGCGCGCTGGCCGCGGGCAAAGAAAATCTGGGCGTCGGGCGGCAATCCGTTCGCGCTTCACACGGACAAGCTAATCGCGCTGGGAGATTTGTTCCGGAAATATTTTCTAGAAGCAAGAGTCTCCACTTACGCAAGAATCAACGACTTCTTCCGAAAATCTGTGGAAGATATTCGGGCAATCAAAGAACATGGAATTGATGAGGTCATGATTGGAATTGAGACCGGAGATGATGAGGCGTTGCTGGCGGTCAATAAGGGCTACACGGCGCAGGACATTGTCAGAGAATGTCAGAAACTCGATCAGGCAGGGATGATGTACCGCATGATCTACCTGGGCGGTCTGTTGGGAGCTGGAAAATTGGAGGAGAGCGCGAAAAAGAGTGCGGCGGTTCTCAATCAGATTCATCCGTATTATATGATTCTCACAAATGTGTCGATCCTGCCGGGAACGCCTCTGTATGAGCAGATGCAGCGCGGTGAGTTCACGGAGGCGTCCGAGAAGGAGCGGTTAAAAGAGATACGAACCTTGATCGCGCACATGGAAAACCCCATCACGATTGACACGGCGACGGCGGCAAGCAGCATTTACTTTGTGGCGGAGCTGCCGAGGGAGAAAGAGCAGATTTTACGGGAACTTGACCGGGCAATCGAGCATTTCTCCGATGCACAGGAGAAAATGCTCCATGCCAGAAGAGCCAATATGCGGTCGGTCTAGAGCGATGTGGGAAACTCCCTCACCACCTCCACAAAGTGTTTCACGTCGGGGAGGGGATTGAGCGGATAGAGCAGACCAAAGGGGATCGCGTAATCCCAGTTGACCGGAATTGTGACAAGACCGGGGTGAACGTCCTTCCAACATTCCAGTGTGAGGAGGACGTGCCCGGTCTCGGCGCAGCGGTTAAAGACGGAGAGGTCGTAAAAATGTGGTGTGTCCTCGATTGTGATCTGCGGATGGTTGCGCGTTAAGTCGTTTCGGATAAAGTCGTTGATTCCGGAGTCGCCTTGTGCAACCATCATCAAGGTCTGCCCATACAGATCAGAAATTTCTAATGATTCTTTCTGCGCCAGCGGATGTTCTCTGGAGACGGCGCACATCTTTTTACACATCCCAAGTGGCAGCATATTGCACTGTGAGAGCCACATCTTGGAATCACACACACCGATCAGAAAATCAAAATTGACGCCGAGCTTTCCAATCACGGAAAGGATTCCCGTGTGGTCGTCCTCAAATGAGACGAGGTGGAGCTTATAATCCGGGAAATATCGGCTTGCCGAGTACCACAGATCCATAAAAGGTTTGGCGGGATTGAGTAGGGACGTGCCGACGCAGAAAGTCTTATCGTAGAGACTCATCGCGGCCTGTGCGCGCTCAATCGAACGGCGCGAGTAGTCAAAGAGAAATTGTGCGTCCTGGAAAATGATCTCGCCGCCGGATGTCAGGCGCACGCCGTGCTTGGTGCGCTCAAACAGCGCGATTCCAAGGTGTTCTTCCAGGGCATTGATCTGCTTCATCACGGCAGTCGGGGAGAGGAAAAGCTCCTCCGCAGCTTTGGAAAAACTTCCCAGTTTTGCAACGCAGGCAAAGGTAGTCAGAAGCGGGTTAAACATCAGGTTTTACCTCCGGGAATGAACATTTTGATAAAAGCATGATAGCGAATTGCGCGTTTGGTGTCAAGCGAATTGACTCTTCTTTTCCTTCGCGTTACAATGAAGAAAAAAGGAGGGAACATGGATGGAGAGCAAAAAAATCATTCCGGGAGTCGGAGGGGAACGCCTGGTTCCTTACGAGGAGCGAACCGGGGGCGAGTCTGCGGTGTATTTTACCAGAGATCTCTCTGCGGCAGGTCTTAGCCGGATCTATGAGAAGGTGAACGCGGGAATCACCGGAAAAGTCGCAATCAAGGTGCACACCGGAGAGAAACACGGTCCGAACATCATTCCGCGCGAGTGGGTCAAAGAGCTGATGCAGACGCATTTGCCGGAGGCGACCATCGTTGAGACGAACACTTACTACGAGGGCGACCGCTACACAACCGAGCAGCACCGCGAGACGCTCAAAGTCAACGGCTGGACATTCGCACCCGTGGACATTCTCGACGAGGAGGGAACATCACTTTTCCCCATTTTTGGCGGCAAGTGGTTTAAACAGATGTCTGTCGGCTCGCACCTTGCCAATTACGATTCCTTTGTGACGCTGACGCATTTTAAGGGGCATACGCAGGGCGGATTTGGTGGTTCCAACAAGAACATCGGAATCGGCTGCGCGGACGGACGAGTCGGAAAAGCGTGGATTCACACAACACCCGGTCAGCCGAATATGTGGGACATTGCGCGGGAAGAATTTATGGAGCGCATGACGGAGTCCACCAAGTCGGTTGTCGATCATTTTGGGGAGCACATCACCTACATCAATGTGATGCGGAATATGTCCGTCTCCTGTGACTGTGAAGGATGCGCGGCGGCTCCGGTTGTCACGCCAAACGTCGGAATCCTGGCTTCCAGGGACATTTTGGCACTCGATCAGGCGTGCGTGGATCTCGTCTTTGCGATGAAGAAACACGAACACCACGATCTGGTGGAGCGGATGTGCACGCGCCACGGCCTTAGACAGCTGACGTACATGAAGGAGCTTGGGATGGGAAATGACCGCTATGTGCTGCATGACATTGACCAAAATGACGCACCCATCACACTTCAGGAAGCAGTTAAGGACTTAAAGCCGTTCGGTGAATAATCGAGAAACAGAGTCAACCGCAGGTTGATACCAAACAAACGAATCGGAAATTCTGATCCGCCCTATTCTTTGCTATAATGGGACTCAAGATTGAGAACCCAAAAAGGAGAGTAGATATGGCGGATCTTATTGTATATTTTTCCAGAGCACATGAGAACTATGTAAGCGGAGTGATTCGTGAGTTGAGTGTTGGAAACACGCAGGTGGCGGCGCAGATGGTACAGAAATTGACGGGCGGTGAACTGTTTCAGGTGGAGCCTGTGACGGAGTATTCGCACAACTATAACGAGTGCATCGCGCAGGCGCAGGCAGACCAGCGCGCAAACGCAAGACCGCAGTTAAAAGCGTATCCAGAGAACATCCCGGATCGCGTGATTTTGTGTTATCCGAATTATTGGAGTACGATGCCGATGGCGATGTTTACGTTTTTGGAGCATTTTGACTTTACCGGGAAAACGATCCTTCCACTTTGCACGCACGAAGGGAGCGGAATGGGAAGCAGCGAGCGCGACATCAAGCGTCTTTGCCCCGGCGCGAACGTGGAAAAAGGACTTGCGATTCAGGGCGGGCGCGTGAACCAGGCAGAGCCGCTTATTAAGGATTGGTTGGAGAAATTTTCCAGAAAATAACGAATAGGAGAGCTGATGATGAGAGAGAATTTTTGGACGACAGACCCGGAGTTTATGGAGTGTTTTGAGCATTTTGCGTTTGATGAGGTGGTCAATGAAGAAGGACAGCAGCTTGAGGACGAGACGAGATACCTGGCGATTCTTGCAACCTTGCTCGGATGTCAGGGCGTGGAGGCGTTTGGCGAGATGCTGGCACAGGCACTTGATCACGGCGTGACGCCTGTGATGGCAAAAGAAGTCGTTTACCAGGCAGTCGATTATCTGGGAATCGGGCGTGTTTTGCCGTTTCTGGATCAGACAAATGAGGTATTATCCAAACGCGGCGTAGAGCTTCCGCTTGCCGGACAGGCGACGACAACCATGGAGAATCGTCTGGAGAAGGGAATCGAGGCGCAGGTAGAGATCTTCGGAGCGCAGATGCGTGAGGCGTGGAAGGGCGGACACATCAACCGCTGGCTTGCAGACAACTGTTTTGGCGATTACTACACGAGAACGGGACTGGATCTGAAGCAGCGTGAGATGATTACGTTTTGCTACTTGGCGGCGCAGGGCGGATGCGAGCCGCAGCTGATTGCTCACGCAAAAGGAAATATGAACCTTGGAAATGACAAGGCGTTTTTGATTCGCGTCATTTCCCAGTGTTTACCATATATTGGGTATCCCCGCAGCTTAAACGCAGTGAACGCAGTCAATAAGGCGGCGGAGGGCTAAAGATGTTTACCAACAGGCAGCTGAGAGACATGATCTTGCCGCTCTTTGCGGAACAGTTTCTTTTGATGTTGGTGGGACTCTCGGACACGGTGATTGTCAGTTATGCGGGGGAGGCGGCGGTATCCGGCGTCTCTCTCGTCAACTCGTTTAACACGATTTTCCTGAACTTGTTTACGGCACTTGCGGCAGGCGGAGCCGTGGTGGTCAGCCAATACATTGGAAGAGGAGAGCGCGAGATGGCGTCCAGAGCAGTCAGCCAGCTCCTCATGATCTCGACCGTGTTCTCCCTTGTGGTTTCGCTTCCGATTTTGGTCTGGAACCGTCCGCTCTTATCGCTGATGTTCGGACGAGTGGAGGAGGATGTGATGGAGTCGTGCGTGACGTATCTTCGCATTTCTGTCTATTCTTATCCATTTTTGGCTATTTACAATGCGGGATCTGCTTTATACCGAAGCGTCGGGCGAACAAAGACAACGATGAATATCTCGCTTTTGGCAAATGCAATCAACATTGTGGGCAACCTGATCGGCGTGTTTTATTTTCACGCCGGAGCAGCCGGAGTGGCGTATCCGTCTCTGGTGTCGCGGGCATTTTCCGCAATCGTGATCACGGTACTCTGCTTTCGGGCGCATGAAGGAATCGCCTACCAGGCGTCCTGGGTGTTTCGCTGGAGCAGAGAACTTCTTGGACAGATGCTTCGGATTGCCGTCCCAAACGGTGTGGAGAGCGGATTGTTTCAATTTGTAAAAGTGGCGTTGTCGAGCGTGACGGCTCTTTTTGGGACGTATCAGATCGCGGCAAACGGCATTGCTCAGAGTATCTGGAGTGTGGCGGCTCTTGTGAGCACGGCGATGGGTCCGGTCTTCATCACGGTTATTGGGCAGTGCATGGGAGCCGGGGACGTCAAGCAGGCGCGCGATTATTTCAAGAAATTGATGAAGATCACGTTGGTGTTTGCGATTGTCTGGAACGGGCTGATCTTTGCCGCCATGCCGTTGATTATGAGGGGATTTGACGTGTCACAGGAAACATCACAGCTTGTGATTGTGCTCGTCCTCATCCACAACATTGGAAGCGCGCTCTTTTTCCCGTTTGCAGACCCGCTTGGAAAGGGACTTCGCGCAGCTGGGGACATCGTCTTTACCACAGGTATTTCCCTGTTTACGACGATCGGACTTCGGCTGGTATTCTCGATTCTATTTGCGATTGTGTGCAATCTCGGCGTCATTGGGATTGCGTATGCGATGTGTCTGGATTGGCTGGTTCGCGGAGTGATCTTCTGGGTGCGTTTTGTGCGCGGCAGATGGGAACATTTTCAGGTGATTGGGAAGGCGGAGTAGGGAACATTTAACAAAACTCTAACATTTCAAAATCATTTCAGAAATCTTTGTATGAGAAGATAAGGACATCAAAGGGAAAGGAGGTTCTTGACATGAAGAAAGTATGTGTGATTACCGGCGGAGGTTCTGGGATTGGACTTGCGAGTCTTTCAGATGAGCGAAACGGATATTTGGCAGGAGTTGACATTCTCTGCGACGGAGGAGCGACATCTGGAAGAAAGTTTCGAGGAATGGAATATGGAGGAGAGCGATGAGTAAAATGTATCTTTTGACTGGGGCAGCGGGGTTTCTTGGAAGCCACATCTGCGAGGAATTGTTGGAGAACGGGGAAACGGTGCGCGCGCTGGTGTTAAAGGGAGATCCCGCAGCAAACTATCTGCCAAAACAGGTTGAAGTCGTGGAAGGCGACCTGTGCGACTGCGCGTCGCTGGAAGCATTTTTTACTGTGCCGGATGGTGTGGAGACGATCTGTATCCACTGTGCAAGCATGGTGACGGTCAATCCGGAATACAATCAAAAATTGATCGATATCAATGTGGGCGGAACGGAACACATGATTGCGATGTGCTTGGCGCATCCGGAGTGCAAAAAAATGGTTTACGTCAGCTCGACCGGTGCAATTCCGGAACTGCCAAAGGGAGAGAAGATTTGCGAGGTGGAGCAATTTGATGCAGAGAGCGATAAAGTGGTTGGATGGTACAGCAAATCCAAGGCAATGGCGACGCAGAAAGTGCTCGATGCAGTCCGCGAAAAGCATCTGAATGCCTGCGTGGTGCACCCGTCTGGGATTCTCGGCCCAAAAGATCACGCCATCGGTCAGGTTACGGGGACGATCTTGGCGATTATGGGCGGGGAAATGCCTGTTGGAATGGACGGCTCGTTCAACTTGTGTGATGTGCGCGACCTGGCGCATGGCTGTGTGATGGCGGCAAAACAGGGAAAAACTGGGGAGTGCTACATTCTTGCAAACGAAGAGGTGACGCTCAGACAGCTCTGTGAGATGATTCAGGAAACGTGTCCCTGCGAAGTGCCGAAAACGTATCTTCCGCTCGATGTCGCCTATGAGATGGCAAAAAAGCAGGAAGAAGAGGCGAAAGTGACTGGGAAAATGCCGCTGATGACGACATTTTCCGTGTACAATCTGGCGCGAAACAACACGTTTGACTATTCCAAAGCCCAGCGAGAACTCGACTACCACACCCGCCCATATTGGGAGACGATCCGGGATATGGTGGGGTGGATTGCACAGAGCAAGATCTCAAGTACGAAAATGCACTAGATTGTCTTCTTACACACATACCGCGGCAAGCCTTTACTGTGCTTGCCGTATTCGATTGCCTCTTTGGGACAGCGGCAGATACACGCCATACAATGTGTGCAATGACTCCCCCAGACTGGCTTTCCGGATTCGATCTTGATATTGCTCAGGGGACAGACATTGGCGCATTTTCCGCAGGAGATACATTCGTCGGTGGCGTAGAATTTCTTTGCGTGGACGAATATTGGGTAGAAAATGTCGTTGACAATTCCGCTGTTGAGCTTGTCTTTGAGCGTAATCCGGGGATCAGGGATGGGTTTTTGCTGCCGAATGGAGGCGATTGTCCGGTTGATGGTGGATTCTGCCTTTGCAATAATTGCCTCTGCCTCGTTGTCTGTCGGCGTGGAAAAGAGGGCGATGTAGTTTTCTGGCATCAAGATTCCCGCACAGCCGCAATAAGTGAGATAGAGCTCCTCGCACAGCGTTTTGAGGTATTTTCCGGCATTCCCAATATCGCCTCCGCATGTCATCACAAAATAAATCTGCTTGTTTCCTGAGAAAGAGACGCGCTTCATCCAGTCTTGCACAATATGCGGAATCCTCCACGCATACGTTGGAGTCACAACGACCCATGGCATCTCGCTTTTCATCGCGCCAATGTCCTGGGTTTTGATCTTCTCAAATAAGTTTACCACGTCATCGCCGATGGCTTTACCGATCCGTTTGGCGACGTACTCACTGTTTCCGGTTCCAGAAAAATATAAAATCATGGAAAACCTCCTTATCAACCTTTTGATAAAACTATATGAAAGTTGATATGGATTGTCAAGGGAATACAAAAAAAGGCTGCAACGACAGCCCCTTCTAAGCGATGGATCAATTATGAAGTCCCTTTGTCATGGGAATTAACAGTAATAAAATGACAATTCCAAGGATTCCGATCAGGATTCCAACGATCATCTTTGCAAATACCATGGAAAGGCACATTCCAATGCCGAGCAACAGCGCGCCGAATACGCCGACAAAAACCGTGGCGAGTGTTTTTGGACTGATACGAATCGGAGCTTTTCCGATCATCTTGCGCCAGGCGAGCCAATCAATCAAAAAGACAGCAAGTCCGACCACTCCGGAGACAATTCCCTGCTGTCGCATTCCCCATTCCGGAAGCAACGCCATGCACATACCAAGTGAGAAAAAGACGCCTCCGATAATTCCTAAGATCAATGCAAAAAATGTACTTCTCTTCATGTCTATTTCTTCTTTCGTGCCGCCTGCTCGCTTTTTAAGCGGATTTTTGCCTCTGCAACGGATTCGCCCTCTTTTTTCAAAAATTGATCCACAAAAGAATCCTCGATTTTCGTGTAACCGCCGACCACCGTGTCGCACATTTTCTGAAAACCTTCTGTGACCGTTTCTGCGATTTTTTCGTTTGTCGCAAGTAATTTTGACTTTGCCATAATGACCTCCCTGATTGCAATGTGCTCTTGTTTTGTATGCACTAAGAATAGCGCATCGGTGTTTTGCTTTTGTTTGGGAAATGTTTCTGAATTGTTAAAACGCAGCATTTTATGATATACTGAGGAAAATGATAAAAAGCGAGGTGCATCACATGAAGACCATTCGATTATTATACCCGGACTATGTGAGCGGAGGTTTGGATACCTATTATTTTGGGGCAAATTTGATGGCACATATTTTGCCGGAGAATGAGAATCAGCCGCTCTTAAAGGTGGAGATTGACGCGCCGGATGGGAAGACGCTGGAAATTGAGGACGGAATCTACGGAAAACAGCAAGTACTTTCCGGAATCAGGCGCGCGACGGAAGTGATTGAGGAGGCCGCGCCGGATAAGATCATCACGATCGGCGGAAATTGTATGGTATCGCAGGCTCCGTTTGATTATCTGCATGGGCGGTATGAAAATGTCGGAATCATCTGGATTGACGCGCATCCGGACGTTTCCACAGTGGCGGACGGCTATCCGAACGCACACGCGATGGTACTCGGATCTCTGATGGGATACGGCGATCCGGCACTTTCGGATTTGATGAAATCCCCTAAGTTTCGCGCGGATCAGATCCTGTATGTGGGACTTCAGGGGCTTCACGATTATCAAAAAAAGTTCCTGGATGAGCAAAACGTGGCGTACAAGATTCAAGGCGAGGCATTTGTGACGACGAGTGAGATTCAGGAGTTTGCCAGCCGATTTGACCACATTTTGGTGCATCTGGACATTGACGTGCTCGATGCCACAAGATTTCATTCCACCTATTTTGCCAACCCAGAGCTGGTCGGAGACGGAAGCGGAGGCGGGCGTATGAGCATGGAACAGCTTACAAAGATTCTTCATTGCATCACAGATCACTCCGATGTTGTGGGGTTTACCATCGCAGAGTACCTGCCGTTTGACGAGTACAAATTATATCAAATGTTTGCAGGATTAGAAATTTTTGGAAAATGATGGATCATATGATTGGCATTTTTATCAACCTGTCGTTTATACAGCATCAAATAACCGAAGATTCCTCGGCTCGCTGGATTTTGCTATAATCAGAGAAAAGAAGCGAGAACGAGGAGGAATATACAATGGATATTGAGAAGATGAAGCAGGATTTGGGCGGCGGCGCAGTGTTTGATCTGGGCGCGGAGAATACGACATTTGCCAAGTATTTTGTGGGACAGAGCTATCTGAAAATGCTGGTCACAGAGGGCATTGGAATTGGAAATGTCACTTTTGAGCCGGGATGTCGCAATAATTGGCATATCCACCATGCGGCGAGCGGTGGTGGTCAGATCTTGCTTGTGACGGGCGGTCGTGGATATTATCAAGAATGGGATAAGGAAGCCAGAGAATTGCACGCTGGTGATGTTGTCGTGATTCCGGCAAATACCAAACACTGGCATGGAGCTGCAAAAGACAGCTATTTCCAGCATTTGGCAATCGAAGTTCCCGGCGAGGCGGCAAGCAACGAGTGGTGTGAGCCGGTTTCCGATGAGGTGTACGGAAAACTTTCTTAAATAGAAGAAAACTGGAAAAGAGGATTGATTATGGCAAAGAAAGTACTTGTGATCTCGACGAGTCCGAGATTAAACAGCAATTCCGATCAGCTGGCGCAGGAGTTTGCAAAGGGAGCGCGTGAGGCGGGACATGAGGTGGAGGAGATTCGCCTCAGAGATAAGGAGATTGCGTTTTGCAAAGGATGTCTTGCCTGTCTCAAGATAGGAACGTGCGTGATTAAGGATGATGCGGTGGAGATCGCCAAAAAGATGGGCGAGGCAGAGGTGATTGCCTTTGCAACCCCGGTCTACTACTTTGGAATGTCCGGTCAGATGAAGACGATGCTCGACCGCGCAAACCCGCTCTACTGCGCGGATTATCAATTCCGCGACATCTACCTGCTCGCCTCTGCCGCGGAGGAAGAGGAGAGCGCGGTAAATGGCACGCGAGAGGGCGTGGAGTACTGGGTTTCCTGCTTTGAGAAGGCAAGATTTGCGGGATGCGTCTTTGCGGCAGGCGTTGCTGAACCTGGTGCAGTCAAGGGGAGTGACGTACTGGGCGAGGCATTTGCAATGGGAAAGGGTATCTAAGCTTGTATTTTTTTCAGCGTTGCCGTATAATTTAGTTGACATTTTGAATCAACATAAATGGAGGCGCGTTATGCTGAAAAAAGAGGAACTTCCGATCTGCCCAGTAGCGACTACCGTGTCATTGATCGGAAATAAGTGGAAACTATTGATTATCCGGAACTTGCTTGTCAGACCGTGGCGTTTCAATGAACTGCGGGCAAACTTAGAGGGAATCAGCCAGAAAGTGCTGACCGACAGCCTGCGTTCCATGGAGGCGGATGGGATCGTTACCCGAACCGTCTATCCGGAAGTGCCGCCGCGTGTAGAGTACTCACTCTCAGAGCTTGGCGAGTCCATGCGCCCGATCCTGGATTCCATGCAGGCGTGGGGAAATGCCTACAAAGAAAAGATCGCAGCACAGCAGTAATCCGTTTCTGCTGTAATGATAATATTAGAAAATGATTTCAACAAGTACGCATAATTTGGTGCCTGAGTTATAAAAAAGTAACTCAAGTAACAAAATAGTGCGTACTTTTTTGGGGAAAAATAAGTGCATTACTTGCATCCGCGGGCGCTATTTTGACATGGACGGAAACCGCGAACTGAGTTATGGAACTTGATATTTTCCCCATTCTTTTGCATTTCGTTTGGAATAGCCTCATTCCCTTTGGCTATTGGATTTTCCTCGGTTGCGGCGATTATAATAGGAGCAAAGAGAACTGGAAACGCCCGGCAGGCGGAAAACAGCCGGCGCTGCGGCGCCGCCCAGGGCAGAATAAAAGGAGGATTTTCCATGGGCAAATCACTAACGCGCAAAATCATCGAGTCCCACTATGTCAGGGGCAGCATGGTGCCGGGCGAGGAGGTCTTTATCAAGGTGGATCAGACCCTGACTCACGATATCAACGCGGTTATGACCTATTTGGCATTTGAGACCATCGGTTTGGATCGTGTGCGCACAGAATGCTCAGTCAGCTATCTCGACCACAACCTGCTGTATGTCAATAACATGACGCCGGATGACCACATTTATTTGCAGTCCGTCGCTAAAAAATTCGGCGTTTATGTGTCGCGCCCCGGCAACGGCATTTGCCACACGGTTCATGTGGCGCGGTTTGGCGTGCCCGGCAAGATTAGCATGGGCGGCGACAGCCACACCCCGCACGGCGGAGCCATCGGAATGCTGTGTATCGGCGTGGGAGGCATGGATGTCGCTACCGCCATGACAGGCGTTCCGATGCGGTTAAAGATGCCGAAAGTCGTCAAGGTCAATCTGGTCGGCACGCTGCGTCCCGGCGTCAACACCAAGGAAATTATTTTGGAAATGCTGCGGCGCGTTTCGGTCAAGGGCGGTCTTGGCAAAGTGTATGAATACGTCGGTCCCGGCGCGGCTGCGCTGGAGGTTCCTGCCCGCGCTACCATCGCCAACATGGGCGCAGAGATGGGCGCAACGACCTCGATTTTCCCCGCAGACGCGCAGGTAAAGAAGTTCCTCGAAGCGCAGGGGCGTGGCGCCGCCTACACCGAGCTTTTGCCTGATGAGGACGCTGAGTACGACGAGGAGATGGAGATTGACTTGAGCACACTGGCGCCCATGATGGCCTGCCCGCACCTGCCCGACAACGTCAAGCCCCTCGCCGAAGTGGAAAAGAAAAAGGTGCAGCAGGTATTCATCGGCTCCTGCACCAATACCAGCTACGCAGATGTTGCCAAGGCAGCGACGGTGTTCCGTGGACATCACGTCCATGAGGATGTAAGCTGCACCTGCGGCATCGCGTCGCGCCAAACTTATAAAGAATTGCTGCGCGACGGCTATATTGATGTGCTGCTGGATGCGGGCGTGCGGATGCTGGAAATCGCCTGCGGTCCGTGCTGTGCGATCGGACAAACGCCGCCGACAAACGGCGTGGCGGTGCGCACCTCCAACCGCAATTTCCGCGGTCGTGCGGGAAACCCGACGGCACAAATCTATCTTGTCAGCCCGGAGAGCGCGGCGGCGACCGCCATCATGGGCACCTTTGCCACAGCGAAGGACATTATGGGAGCCGATGTGGTGAAGCTGGCTGACATCCACGAACCGGAACCGTACATTGTGGACGACGCTCTGATCATTCCGCCTCTGTCCCCGGAGGAAGCCGCCAAGGTGCAGATCACCCGTGGTCCCAACATCAAATTTTTGCCCGTGCCCGATGTGCCTGGTCAGCATCTGGTAGCGGGCGTCAGCCTGAAAACACGCGACAATGTTTCCACCGACGACATTACCCCCGCCAGCGCGGAATTTTCGTCGATGCGTTCGAATATCCCGCTGATGAGCCAGTATTGCTACACCCGCTATGACCCCACCTTCGCCTCGCGCGCCAAGGAAATGGGCACCAGCATCATCGTTGGCGGCGAGAACTATGGTCAAGGCTCCAGCCGCGAACACGCGGCCATCAATCCCATGTATCTGGGCGTCAAGTGCGTCATCGCCAAGAGCATCGCCCGCATCCATAAGGGCAATCTGGTCAACCACGGCATCATCCCCATGTTATTCGAGAATCCCGCCGTTTACGACAGCATCGACCAGATGGACGAGCTGGAAATCAATGATCTGCTCGATCAGATCCCTCAACGTCGTGTGATTGTGAAAAACCTCACCAAGCACTTCGAGTTCGCTGTGACGCTCGACCTCACCGATAACGAAATCGACGTTGTCCTCAGCGGTGGTCAGCTACGCTATCTCAAAAAGCAACTGGCTGAATTGGAGGAAGCCTAACCGCGCGGAACCTTCCGTGATCCAATCGGCGTTTGTTTCTTCCACATTTTGAAAAGCCGCTTTTTCGCTTGAGAGAAGGCGGCTTTTTTGATAAAATGGTAGGAAGATCAATCAAATCACGGAAAGGAAGAGGGGTGGAATGAAGGATTCGGATTGGAAAATTTTGTCAGAACTTTATCAAACTCCCAACATGACCAAGGTCGCCGATCTGCTGTACATGACCCAACCCTCCTTGACAAAGCGACTGCACAACATGGAGGAGGAATTTGGTGTTGAGATCGTGCGGCGCACGCCTAAGGGGCTGGAGTTCACCTGCGAGGGCGAATATCTGGCGCAGCGTGCGCAGCAGTATCTGGATTTTATGCAGCAGACGCGGCGCGGACTGGAGAAAATGCGCCAAAACGGCAAATACCAAATTACCATCGGCTCGTCCTATACCTTCAGCAAATATCGGCTGACCGATCTGTTGATGCTGTATCGCCAAGACCACCCGGAAGTCGAGTTTCAGGTGGAGAATGAACAGAGCGACGTGCTGTTTCGTCGCGTTCTGGATGGCTCGGTTGGTGTGGGCTTCGTGCGCGGCGATTATGACGGCGCGGTCAACCGGGTGCTCATTGACCAGACACAGGCGTATCTCGTTACGCGGGAGCCCGCGGCACTGGAAGATTTGCCCCGGATGCAGCGCATCACCTACCGCACCAACGACCGCACGATGGAAATTCTGGCGCACTGGTGGCGCGACTGCTTCGGCACCGAGCAGCCTGCCGGGATGTCGGTGGGATACATCGACTTTGTGTGGCAGGTCATCAAGCGCAGCGGAAGCTATGCCTGCTGTTTTCTGCCACCGCAGTTTGAAAATGAGCTGTGCCTGTGCCTGACTCCGCTGACTTACACCGACGGCACTCCTGTGACACGCAACACTTGGTTTGTCTATCCCAAGACGAAGCGTCTTGACAGACCGTTGCAGGATTTCGTCGATTTTGTTCAAAAGCAAATGAGCTTTTGCCCGGGAGAAGAAAAATGAACGAGCGCGATTGTGAAATTTTGACCGTTTTATATGAGACGCGCAGCATGACGAAGGCTGCCAAGGCGTTGTACATAACGCAGTCGGCACTGACCAAGCGCATCAAGTCTATGGAAGAGGAATGGGGCGTCGAAATTGTCAAGCGCAGCAGCAAGGGCGTCCACTTCACCGAGCAAGGGCGTTATATGGTGCAGCGCGCCAGCATCCTGCGCGACTTTATGAACGAGATGCGAACCTACCTTGCCGAAAATAAAACCTCCAAGGCGCTGCTGCGGTTGGGGGTCCCTAATTCGTTTGCGCGTCTGCATCTGGCAAAGCTCTTGCAGAGATATACCGATCACGGAGATGAGCTGGAAATCAAGACTGTCTCCAATTCCAGCGACATGATTATTCAGCAGCTCGTAGATGGCACGGTGGACGCGGGCGTGATCTGTGGGGATTATCCGTTTTTGGGCGATAAGGCGTGTCTGTTTGATGAGGAGCTGTTCGTGGTCGCACCAAAAGGCACACGGCTGGACGATTTGGAGCAGCTGCCGTTGATTGAAACCTTTTACAACCCGATGGTCAAGTTGATCATTGATCAGTGGTGGAAGATTCAATTTGGCTCAATGCCGCATGAGGCACAGCGGGTTCCTTATTCGGATATTGCCATTGAGATGGTTGAGCGCGGGCTGGGCATCTGTTTTTTGTTTGGTGCGGATTGGCGCGTGAACAGGGATGCTGTGCAGTGTATCCCTGTTTATGACAGGTATGACTGTCCAATCAGACGCAAGGTGTGGCTGATGTGGTCCGAGCAGTGCTATAAAAAACCGCAAATCATGCAATTTATCGAATTTGTGCAGGAATTTTATCAGAAAAAGTTGACTGCGGATGTCTGATGCACCTGTGGTACCAATTAAGACCTTCTCTCTGACGGGATGCAGAGAGGGGGCTTTTTTGTTTGATACGAAACTGCGTCGTTTTATAGGAAATTACGTCCTATGAAACCCCAAAAACATACTGTTGTGGATCGCACTGTGGTGTATTAGAGCGGTGTCGCTATGGTGACCCGCCGCAGGCGGAGAATCCTGCGGACAGACTTCTATTTTGCTGCAAAGGGCATTCCCGTATGGAATGACGCACATATTCAAAAGCTGACGTTCTCTTTGACACGCAAGTGTGTTACTTTTATATCAGAGAGTAATGAAAGTGCGCCATGTGTGAATGGCGTCGAATCACATTTGTGTTATTAAGGAGGAGAAAACCATGCTGTATGCTTACGTCGGCTGCCGTACCACAAAGGAGCGCAATGCCCGCGGCAAGGGATTGAAAACCTATGCCGTTTTGCCTGGCGGTGAATGGAAGGAGCTGCAATGTCTGTATACGGAGCCGAACCCGTCGTTTCAGACGTTTGACCGTGAGGGCAAGTATTTGTATTCCGTGCATGGGGACATTACGAAGGTCTCCAGCTATCGGGTGTTGCCGGATCACACGCTGAAGCACCTGAACACCATTGACATCGGCGGATGCAATCCCGTGGACATCACAGTGGACAGAGAAAACCGCAACGTCATCGTGGCTACCTTGCAGGGCGGGACGCTCTACACCATCTCCCGCAATGCGGACGGTTCTCTGGGGAAGGTAGTCGCTTCTTACACCTACGAGGGCAAGAGCGAGGGGAAAGTTTCGACCATTCATCAGTGCCTGTGGGACAACACTCAAAATTACCTGTTCGCCTGTGCACAGGGGCGTGTGAACGGCTATGGACAGATGCGGGCGCTGAAATACGACCATGAGACAGGAACCTTTACGCAGACGGCACGTTTTTTCTCCCGCACCTGGGACGAGCCGCGCCACGCTGCCATGCACCCCAATAACCGTTGGCTGTATATGTGCGAGGAGAAGGGCAACAAAGTCCTTTATTTCCAGTTTGACGCTGTGAGCGGCGAAATGCAGGCCATGCAGGAGCTAACCACCGTGCCCGAAACCGTCACAGGCTATTCCGATGCCAGTGAGGTGATGGTAGATCCTACGGGACGATTTGTGCTGGTGTCCAACCGCTACACCGACAGCATGGCCGTTTATCGCATCGACCCGGTGACGGGGTATCTGAAAAACACGGGCTTCTTCCCGTGCCTCGGCAAAACGCCGCGTTTTTTCTGCTTCGCACCAAACAGCAACTGCTACGTCGCCAACGAGGACAGCGACACCATCATCGAATTCCGGTTTGACGCTGCTACCGGGCAGTTGACCCCCACACTGAACATTGTCCGCACCGGCAGTCCCGTGTGCATTGTCTTTCGGGAGGTGTAAGAGATGAACGTCGGTTTGATTTCTGTCAGTTTGCTGTTTGTCGCTATTGCGGTGGGCTTTGTGCGTAAGGCGAACGTCGGCATCCTCAGCATCGGCTTTGCAATGCTCATCTGTATCCTGTTCGGCAGCGATACCATCACGATGAATGCCGTAGTCTCCGGTTTCGGCACATCTCTTTTTATCCAAATGGTGGGCGTCACCTACCTCTTCGCCATCATCAACAGTAATGGCACGCTGGAGCTGATGGCGAAGAAGATCGTCAACCTTGTGCCTGCCCGCGCCATTCCGGCTGCAATGTTTGCCATCGGCATGATCCTCAGCGCGGTAGGTCCTGGTTCGATTCCCTGTCTCGCCATCATTCCGGTCGTCGCCATCCCTATCTCGGTTTCCGCCGGGATCAGCCCTATCATGACTGCGATCATCGGCGATATGGGTGCGATGGCTGGGCGCATGAGCCCGCTAACTCCCGAAGCCGCTGTGGTCAGCAGCCTGATAGAAGAACAGGGATTAAACAGCAACACCGTGCCCATCATGATATGCACAGCCGTAACCTGCGTCGTCACATCTATTGTCGTGTACACCTACTACAAGGGCTGGAGGGTGGAGTGCACTGGCGAGGGCGGCAAGGAAAAGCTGCCCGCCTTTACTTGGCAGCAGTGGGCGTCTTTGGCAGGGCTGGTTGTGCTGGCTTTTGGGGTGCTGGTGCTTTCGTGGAATGTTGGTCTGACAAGCTTTCTGATTGGCACCATTCTCATCGTGCTGGGCTGCGGGGATGAGAGCAAGGCCATTTCCGGTGTGCCATGGGGCGTCATCTTGATGGTTATGGGCGTTGGGATGCTGATGAACATCGTCACCCTTTCCGGTGGCATTGATCTGTTGGTTTCGGCACTGGAATCTGTTATGAACGCAAAGTCCGCCGCCCCCATTATGGCAATTACTGCCGGTATCATGTCGTTTTTTAGCTCTGGTCTCGGCGTCGTATTCCCAACGCTTGTCCCAGTTTGCAGTGGTCTTGCCAATAGCTTAGGCACCGAAGGCGTTCTTTTGGTCGCAATGGTCGTTATTGGCGGTACGATTGCAGGTTATACGCCGATTTCGACTACGGGCGCACTGATCATGGCAGGTGTGGCGCAGCAGAAGGATGCGCAGACGCGTTTCCCGCAAAACAAGCTCTTTATGGAGCTGTTTGCGGTGTCGTTCATCAATATCATCATCTTGGCGATCATGGCGGCTTTGGGCATATATGGACCATTTCTGTAAGGAATACCATCATAGCCAAGAATCATTGGATTTGGTTGCCGTGCACGGCTATGATGGAAACGGAAAAAAAGCAGATACGATGGCAAAGTGCGAAATCACGCCTTTGCGCCCGTGTTCGGAAAGAGAGCAGAAAGCTCTATGAGGAACTGATTCATAAGGAGAGAACGGAAAATGGTTAAATTATACGATAGCGGCGTCTATCTGGTCAACGGACGTGATATTTACACCGCTCCACAGGAGCTTGTTGCAAAAACCGGCCGCCATGCCGACCCAGAGGCGGACGCCAAAGGTACAATGGCTTACGGCATCCTCAAGGCGCACAACCACGGCGACAGCATGAAGCAGATGAATTTGAAATTCGACTCTATGACGAGCCACGACATCACTTATGTCGGTATTATCCAGACCGCGAGAGCATCCGGGTTGGAAAAATTCCCCATCCCCTATGTACTGACGAATTGTCACAACAGTTTATGCGCTGTCGGCGGCACCATCAATGAAGACGACCACAAATTCGCCCTATCGGCCGCGAAGAAATACGGAGGCATTTATGTGCCCACGAATATGGCCGTTATTCACAGCTATAATCGCGAGATGATGGCGGGCTGCGGGCGCATGATTCTCGGTTCAGACAGCCACACGCGCTACGGTGCACTCGGCACGATGGCCGTTGGCGAGGGCGGCGGCGAATTGGCGAAACAACTGCTCGGTCGCACCTACGACTTTGCCCTCCCCGGTGTCATTGCCATCTATTTGACGGGCAGTCCGAAGCCCGGCGTCGGCCCGCACGATGTGGCTCTGTCCATTTGCGGTGCAGTCTACGCGAACGGCTACGTCAAAAACAAGGTTATGGAATTTGTCGGCCCCGGCATTGCAAATCTGCCCGTTGAGTACCGCAACTCCATCGACGTCATGACGACCGAGACGACCTGCTGGTCATCCATCTGGGAGACGGATGAAAAGGTGGAGGAATATTTCGCCATCCACGGTCGCCCCGAAGCCTACAAGAAAATCTCCCCTGCCGAGGTCGCCTATTACGATGGCTGCGTATACGTCGATTTATCCACAGTCGAAAGTACGATCGCCATGCCGATGCACCCCAGTTACACCTACACGATTCATGAATTGCAGGCGAACGCCGCCGATATTCTGCATGAGATCGAGACAAACGCGAATCGGCAGATTGCCAAAACAGCTCACATGGACTTGATGAGTAAGCTGCACTCGGATGGCAATATTTATGTCGATCAGGGGTTGGTCGCAGGCTGTTCGGGCGGCACCTTCGACAACGTGGTGGCTTGTGCCGACATCCTGCGTGGACGCTCGACGGGCAACGGAGCTTTCACGATGAGCGTTTATCCCGGCTCCATGCCCGCCTACGGTGAGCTTGTCAAAAATGGTATCATCAGCACTTTGGTCGAGGCCGGCGTTATCATCCGCGAGTGCTTCTGCGGACCGTGCTTCGGTGCGGGCGACTGCCCGGCCAACGGCGAGTTTTCGATTCGCCACACGACGCGCAACTTCCCGAATCGCGAGGGCTCAAAGCCCGGCGAAGGTCAGATGAGCGCAGTTGCTTTGATGGACGCTCGCTCGATTGCGGCTACGGCGGCCAACGGAGGAAGACTCACCGCCGCAACGGATTTGGCTGATGCGGAGTACACCCACCCGACCTACTTCTTCAACAGCGACATTTACAAAAAACGTGTATTTGACGGTTGGGGCAAGGCTGATCCGGAAGTAAAATTGCGTTTTGGTCCGAATATTAAAGACTGGCCGGAAATGCCCGAATTGACGGATGATTTGCTCGTCAAAGTTTGTTCTTACATTACGGATCCGGTTACTACCACAGACGAGTTGATTCCATCGGGTGAAACGAGCTCTTATCGCTCGAATCCCGAACGCCTATCAGAGTTTGCTCTCAGCCGCAAAGACCCGGAATATGTCGGTCGCAGCAAGGCGCTGCGCCAAATCGAGCGCGACCGTCGCGCGGGCAAGGGGCTGCCAGAGGAGGTCAAGACCGTCTATGCTGCCCTGAGTGCGGCGGGCATTGCCAACGATCCGGAACATACCGACATCGGCTCGACGATTTTCGCCAATATGCCCGGCGACGGCTCCGCTCGTGAGCAAGCCGCCAGTTGCCAGCGCGTGATGGGAGCAAGCGCGAACTTCGCCAAAAAATACGCGACGAAGCGTTATCGCTCGAATTGCATTAACTGGGGCATGACGCCTTTCCTCGTCGAGAATCCGGAGGTCTTTGCGCTGGGGGATTACATTTTCGTACCCGGTATCCGCGCCGCCGTCCTGGAAAATAAGGCTGAGTTCACGGCCTACGCCGTCAAACCTGACGGCACGGTCACGTCCTTTTTGGTTTCGACAGGTGTATTGACTGCGGCCGAGCGCAAGATCATTGCGGACGGATGCCTCATTAATTATTATCGGCATTGTCCGGCAAATGAAACGTTGCTTTAGCCGTCAGATGAAAACAGGAATATTGCGATATTCGTTTGAAATAAATAAGGAGGCAATGTTTTATGCGTGAAAAAACAAAACAGGCAATGGAAGCCTTTGGCAAGTTGATCGAAGCAGAATACGCCCGCATTGATCGCATGAAGGCGGATACTGAAGTCACAAACTTTGCAGAAAAAAGTCAAATCGTCATCGGTGTAATGCCTGGCGACGGTATCGGCCCTATCATTATGGAGCAGGCTCTGCGGGTGCTGAACGAGTTGATAGCTCCGGAAATCGCTTCGGGCAAGATCAAAATCCGCAGGATCGAGGGCATGACGATCGAGCGCCGCGCCGCTTTGAACAAATCGCTTCCAGAGGACGTGCTGACCGCGTGCAAGGAGTGCGATGTGCTCATAAAAGGTCCCTTCGTCACGCCGCGTGCGGGTGACCCGTGGCCGAATCTCGTCAGTGCCAACAGCCTGCTGCGACGCAATCTGGAGCTGTTTGCCGCTGTGCGCCCCATCAAGATCCCAGAAAAAGGCATCGACTGGTGCTTTTTCCGGGAGAATATCGAGGGCGAGTATATCTGGGGCAATAAAGGCATTCAGGTCGACAGCGATTTGGCGGTGGATTTCAAAGTCCAGACCACGCAGGGCAGCGAGCGCATTGCCCGCGCAGCTTTCGAGTATGCTCGCAAGAACAGCAAGCACAACGTGACCGTCATTACCAAAGCCAACATTGTCAAACTGGCTGACGGTAATTTCCTCAAGACTGTGCATCGCATCGGCGAGACGGAGTATCCGGATATCGAGGTGCAGGAGCGTCTGGTGGACGCTATGGCTGCCAAGATGACCGATCCACAATTCACAAAGGGCTGCGAAGTTTTCGTGCTGCCAAACCTTTACGGCGACATTGTCACCGACGTGGCCGCCGAAATGCAGGGCGGTCTTGGCAGCGCGTCATCGTCGAACATCGGCAACAAATACGCGCTGTTTGAAGCCATCCACGGTACGGCTCCCTACCTGATGAGTCATGACCGCGGCAACTACGCCAATCCCTGTTCGCTGATCCGCGCAGTTGGTCAGCTGATGACTCACATCGGTTACGGCGACCGCAAGGAAAAACTCGAAAAGGCTCTTGACATTTGCTGCAACACCGAAAAGAAGCTAGTTGTCACTACCGATGTGGACGGTGCGACGGCGGCCGAATTTACGGATTATTTGCTCGATACCATCCGCAGTTTATAAGCTGTTTTCTTCCATCCCAAAGCCCCGGGGTCATGTTGTGTGACTCCGGGGCTTTTATAGGCTGTGCGCCTGGCGGTGCACGTTTCGAAAGGGACGTAAGTTCCAAATTCCCTTGATTCTCTTGTGATACATGATCAACAATGCGTTTCGCAAAGAGTTTCAGCGAAAAACACTGTAACAGGAAAAACTTTCCAATCTAAAAATCAGATTACAGGTTACTTTTTAGTGCCTAGGTAACAAAATAGTGCGTACTTTTTTTCTGATTTTTCTTGTCCTATAATGCAGACATGGAACGAGAGATGAGTTCCAAAAAACAAAAAACGGAGGTAATGAAAAATGGCACTTTCTAATCTGTTCGGATGGGGACACAAAGAGATTAAGGCAGCTCCCGCAGCTTGCGGTACTGCTTGTGGAGCTGGCGATAAGCCTGCTGAGGAACCCACTCCTGCTCCCGCAGCTTGCGGTACTGCTTGCGGAGCTGGCGACAAGTAAGAAAATGACATCGGATCCGGCAAAGTGATTTGCCGGATCTTCCGAAAACAAGAGAGATTCCGATACGAGTTATCGTTTGATATAGAAGAGAAGTCAGGGAGGAAACGACGATGAAAGAGTATTTTGCATTTCAGTGGCACATCACCGATGAGTGTGATCAGCGTTGCAAGCATTGCTACATTTTTTCAGAAAACAACTGTAAAAAGCTGGATTCCATGAACTGGGAACAGATGCAGGATGTAATTGCAAATTGCTGCGATTTCTGTGAGGTTTACGACAAACTTCCATACTTTTATATTACAGGCGGTGATCCCATTCTCCATCCCGATTTTTGGAGATTGCTGGAACTCTTGAAGAGCAAAAATATTCCCTTCACGATCATGGGCAATCCCTTCCACCTGACGGATGAGGTCTGTCAAAGAATGAAGAGTTATGGATGCCAGAAGTATCAGCTCTCCATCGACGGTCTGCGCGAGACGCACGACTGGTTTCGCAAACCGGGTTCCTTTGATCTGACGCTGGAGAAGATCGGCTGCATCAAGCGTGCGGGAATCCGCTCCATCGTGATGACGACTGTTTCCGGAACGAATATCAAGGAAGTTCCCGGAATCATCGACGCAGTGGTTGTGGCAGGCGTAGATGTGTACGCATTTGCCCGCTATTGCCCGACTAGCGAGGAGAAGGACACCGGAATGACGCCGCAGGAATACCGAGAACTCCTTG
>Cebus_capucinus_imitator_PRJNA485217_SSR096__coassemble_257_pt1 | contig 36585 bp, 29 predicted proteins | sample Cebus_capucinus_imitator_PRJNA485217_SSR096__metabat2_high_PE_003 | metagenome-assembled genome bin Cebus_capucinus_imitator_PRJNA485217_SSR096 | reverse complement strand
TTAAAATAGATTGCAAAACCGATCAACACTTCAATTACAACAATCGTTGCTGCCGCACACATTGCTTTTCTTTTCAAATTGATTCCCCCTAACTTCAAACAACAAACCCTGCCAAGGATTCCGCCCGGCAGGGTTTCTTTTGCTTTCAATCTATCTTACAGTTCTGTCACCACAAAGATGTCATAGATCGCCTTGATTGCGGTCTCAAAGTCTGCGTTCTTGACACCGATGATGATGTTCCACTCGCTGGAACCCTGGTCGATCATCTTCACGTTGACTCTCGCGTGTGCCAATGCGGAGAAGATTCTTCCCGCAGTCCCTCTGTTGGAGCGCATTCCTCTGCCAACCACGGCAATGAGTGCCAGATCCGCCTCAAGCTCCAAAGTATCGGGCTCCACAGCGCGGTGGATTCCCGCGATCACGGACTGCTCATAGTCCTCAAACTCAGACTGATGCACATAGAGCGTCATGGTGTCGATTCCGGAAGGCATATGCTCAAAGTTGATGCCGTATTGCTCGAATACGCTGAGTACTTTCCTCCCAAACCCAACTTCGGAGTTCATCATCGCCTTCTCAATGTTGATGGAGCAAAAGCCCTTCTTTCCAGCGATTCCGGTGATAACGTGGCGCGGTTTTCTGCAAGTGCTCTCCACGATCAGCGTTCCCTTGTCCTCCGGGCGGTTAGTGTTGCGGATATTGATCGGGATTCCCTCTTTTCTCACCGGGAAAATGGCGTCTTCGTGCAGAACGCTCGCACCCATGTAGGAGAGCTCACGCAGCTCTTTGTAGGTGATGGTCTCGATCACTTCGGGATCTTTTACAATTCTTGGGTCTGTCACAAGGACGCCGGACACATCCGTCCAGTTCTCATACAGATCCGCATGAATCGCGCGCGCCACGATGGAGCCGGTGACGTCGGAGCCGCCTCTGGAGAAGGTCTTTACCGTGCCGTCGTGCTTTGCGCCGTAGAATCCGGGGATGACTGCGCGCTCAACGTGCGCCAGGCGCTCCGCCAGTTCCTGGTTGGTGAATTCTGCGTCCAGGTTTCCGTTCTCGTCAAAGAAGATCACCTCTGCCGCGTCAATGAACTCGTAGTTTAAGTAGCAAGCCATCACAAGACCGTTTAAGTACTCGCCTCTGGACGCCGCATAGTCCTTTCCTGCCTTGTGGATGAAATTCTCCTCGATCCGTTCAAACTCGTGATCCAGGTTTAAGTCCAGACCAAGACCGGTGATGATCTCCTCGTAACGCCCTTTGATCTTTTCCAGAATCTTCTTGTAGGAACGTCCCTCAGACGCCTCCGCGTAGCATTGATACAGAAGATCCGTTACCTTCTCGTCCTTATCGTTTCTCTTTCCGGGCGCGGACGGAACCACATATCTTCTGCTCTTGTCCGCCCAGATGATGTCTCCTACCTTCTTAAACTGTTTTGCACTTGCCAGCGAACTTCCGCCGAATTTCACCACTTTTTTCATAATTCGCTCTCCCTTTTTGCTCCTTGTATCCGTCCCAGGGACGTTGTATTTGCAAATATAGCGTATTTCCAAGTGCCTGTCAAGACTTTCGGAGAGGACAACCTGCCCTCTCCGAATCATGTGTTATCACTTAAAATATTCGACGCCTGCCTCGAAAATCTTCATATCCTGCTCGCCGTAAATGTTCACGGCAACCGAATCGCCTCTGCGCTCGCTATGCGCCATCTTGCCCAGGATTCTTCCGTCCGGGCTTGTGATGCCCTCGATTGCCATGTAGGAGCCGTTGGGATTCCAATACTCGTCCATGGTCGCTCTTCCCTGATCGTCCACATACTGCGTCGCCACCTGACCATTTGCAAACAGTCTGGAGAGCCATGCCTCATTTGCCACAAAACGCCCCTCTCCGTGGGATACGGGGTTTGCGTAGATGCCGCCAAGCTCCGCCTTTGCAAGCCACGGGGACTTGTTCGTCACTACCTTTAAGTACGCCATCTTGGAAATGTGGCGTCCGATGGTGTTCATGGCAAGCGTCGGAGAGTCGGGTCTTTGCTCTGTGATCATTCCTTCCGGCACGAGTCCAAGCTTGATGAGTGCCTGGAAGCCGTTGCAGATTCCGAGCATCAATCCGTCTCTCTCGTTTAAGAGTTTCTCCACCTCTTCTTTGATCGCGGCGTTGCGGAACACCGTCGCAAAGAACTTCGCAGAGCCTTCCGGCTCATCGCCTGCGGAGAAGCCTCCGGGGAACATCACGATCTGCGCCTGCTCAATCTGCTTCTTGAAGCGTTCCACGGATTGGCGGATATCCTCTGCGTCGCGGTTGCAAAATACCTGCGTACAAACCTTTGCACCTGCCCGCTCAAACGCCTTCGCGCTGTCGTACTCACAGTTTGTTCCCGGGAATACGGGGATGAACACGGTGGGCTGAGCGATCTTGTGGTCACAGATATAAACCGCATCCGTCTGATAGAGCTTTTCTTCCAGAACCGCCTCATCGCCCTTCTTCTGTGCTCCGGTGTCGGTGGGGAATACTTTCTCAAGCGGCTCGCTCCAGGTGTTCAGTGCCTCTTCCAGGGAAATGTTGACGTTTCCATACTCCAGAGCCGCGCGATCCGTCACCTCGCCTACCAGCGTATAGCTGATCGCAAGCTCGCCCACCTTTCCGTCCGCAACTTCACACACAATGTCGCCAAATCCTGCGGCAAAGAAGTCTCTCGGATCCATATTGTGCTCGACTTTCACGCCCAGCTTGTTTCCAAATGCCATCTTTGCGAGTGCCTCGGACAGACCGTGTCCTTCCAGCGCGTAGGCGGAAATGATTCTTCCTGTGCGGATGTCCTCAAAGAGCTTTGCGTATCCGTCCATCACCTGGCTGTAAACCGGAAGGTCGTGCGCGTCTCTCTCGACGCGGAAGACCACCAGCTTGCTTCCTGCGCGCTTCAACTCCGGAGTGATGATGTTCTTGCTGCTGTTGACGTCCACGGCAAAAGATACCAGAGTCGGCGGAACGTTGATTTCTCCGCTCTCGTCGTCAAACGTTCCGGACATACTGTCCTTTCCTCCGATGGAGGGCAGTCCGAATCCCATCTGTGCGTTGTACGCGCCGAGCAATGCGGCAAACGGCTGACTCCAACGCTTGGGATCCTGATTCATCCGGCGGAAATACTCCTGGAAGGTGAAGCGGATCTTGCGGTAATCGCCTCCTGCCGCCACGATCTTTGCAACAGAGGTCAATACGGCGTACACAGCTCCGTGGTAGGGGCTCCAACTGGACAGATACGGATCAAATCCATAGCTCATCATAGTCACGGTGTCGGTCTTTCCTTCCAGTACGGGCAGCTTTGCCACCATCGCCTGCGTCTCGGTCAGCTGATACTTTCCGCCGTAAGGCATGAACACGCTTCCTGCACCGATGGAGGCGTCAAACCGCTCCACCAGACCTTTCTGGGAGCAAACATTTAAGTTGGAGAGCACCTCAAGCCACTTTTCTCTCGTATCGCCAACTTCGGGACGAGCCAGAGGGCTTCCCTCTCTATTTGGCGTCTCAAGCGTCACGTCGGCTTCCTGATGCGCGCCGTTGGTGTCGAGGAAGGCACGGCTGACGTCCACGATCGTCTTTCCTCTCCAGTGCATCACAAGGCGCGGATTCTCGGTCACAACCGCAACCGGAACGGCTTCCAGGTTCTCCTCAGCCGCATATTCCAAAAATTCTTCCACGTCCTTGGGATCTACCACAACTGCCATGCGCTCCTGGGATTCTGAGATCGCGATCTCCGTTCCGTCCAGTCCGGCGTACTTTTTTGGCACTTTATCGAGATCAATCTCCAGTCCGGCAGCCAGCTCGCCGATGGCAACGGAAACGCCGCCCGCACCAAAGTCGTTGCACTTTTTGATGATCCGGCTCACCTCGCCTCTGCGGAACATTCTCTGGATCTTTCGCTCTGTGGGTGCATTTCCCTTCTGTACCTCCGCACCGCAAACCTCAATCGAAGCCGTGGTGTGCACCTTGGAAGAGCCAGTCGCGCCGCCGATTCCATCGCGTCCCGTGCGTCCGCCAAGCAAGATAATAATGTCGCCGGGATCGGAGGTCTCGCGGATCACGTTCTTTCTGGGAGCAGCTCCCATCACCGCGCCGATCTCCATGCGCTTTGCCACATAGCCGGGATGATAGATTTCCTTAACGTATCCGGTCGCAAGCCCAACCTGGTTTCCGTAGGAAGAATATCCCTGCGCCGCTCCGGTCACGATCTTTCTCTGGGGAAGTTTGCCCTTCAAGGTCTCGCTCAGGGACTTTGTGGGGTCCGCCGCTCCAGTCACGCGCATCGCCTGGTAGACGTAGGTTCTTCCGGAGAGCGGATCACGGATCGCACCGCCCAGGCACGTTGCCGCGCCGCCGAAGGGCTCAATCTCGGTCGGGTGGTTGTGCGTCTCGTTCTTAAAGTTGACCAGCCACTCCTCGGTCACGCCGTCAATCTCCACGGGGACAACGATGCTGCACGCATTGATCTCATCGGAGACTTCCATGTCCTCCAGCCTTCCCTCACTGCGTAACTTCTTCATCGCCATCAATGCAAGATCCATCAGGCAGACGTGCTTGTCCTTGCGTCCCTTATAGATCTCCTCACGGTCAGCAAGGTACTGGTGGTACGTTGCCTCGATCGGCTCTTTGTAGTCGCCCTCAGTGAAGGTAACATTTTTCAATTCCGTGGAAAATGTCGTGTGGCGGCAGTGATCCGACCAATAGGTGTCAAGTACGCGGATCTCTGTCACCGTGGGATCGCGGTGCTCCTCCTCCAGATAGTAATTCTGGATAAACTGGAAATCCTTAAAGGTCATTGCCAAGTTCAGAGTGGAATAGAGTGCCTTTAACGCTTCCTCATCCATGGTCTGGAAGCCGTCAAAGGACTTGATGTCCTCTGGAACCTCAAACTCCGTCACCAAAGTTTCAGGCTTTTCCTCGCCCGCCTCACGGCTGTCCACGGGGTTGATGCAGAAGTTCTTAATCGCCTTCTCCTGTTCTGCGGTGAGCGCGGCAGTGATCACATAGGTGGTTGCGGAGCGAATCACCGGTTCGCCCTCGCCTCCCAGAAGTTTTACGCACTGAACCGCGGAATCTGCGCGCTGGTCAAATTGACCGGGCAGGTATTCCACGGAGAATACCAGGTCGCCGGGATTTTTCGGGAACTCCTCCTCATAGACAAGATCTACCGGCGGCTCAGAAAAGATCGTCACCAATGCCTTCTCGTAGATGTCCTCAGACAGGTTCTCAATGTCGTAGCGAATCAATACTCGCACACCTTTTAAGTTCTCGATGCCCAGGTACTCCACCAGCTCCTCTCTCATCTCGCCTGCCTTTACTGCATAGTCTGGCTTCTTCTCCACAAATATACGTCTTACGCCCATGACAAACCTCCTATATCTGATCGTTCTCACATCGTGTTTCTTCCATTGTATCATTTCTTATTTCCATCATACCATAACTCTAATAAATTAGTAAAATTAATATATTTAATCATATATGTCCTCTTTACTTATCAATCTTTCCAGTAGCGCGAAAAACCAAGTTATGTTATACTGTCTTATATCAACACGAGGGAGAACATAAAACATGAAAATCGGATTTGACAATGAAAAATATCTCCAGCTCCAGTCGGAGCACATTCGCCAGCGCATCGGCGAGTTCGGAGACAAACTGTACCTGGAATTTGGCGGAAAGCTCTTTGACGACTATCACGCTTCCAGAGTGCTTCCCGGATTTGCTCCGGACAGCAAATTGCGCCTGCTTCAGCAGCTGGCCCCCCAGGCAGAGATTGTCATCGCCATCAGCGCAGGAGATATTGAGAAGAACAAGGTGCGCCATGATCTTGGCATCACCTATGACGTGGACGTGCTCCGCCTGATTCAGGAGTTCCAGGGCAAGGGACTGTTCGTCGGAAGCGTTGTGATCACCCAGTACGCCGGACAGGCAAGTGCCGACCAGTTCCGCAATCGTCTGGAAAACCTTGGAATCCGTGTGTACCGCCACTATCCCATTGAGGGCTACCCCGCCAACGTCTCCCTCATCGTCAGCGACCAGGGTTACGGCAAGAACGATTACATTGAGACGAGCCGCCCACTTGTCATCATCACCGCCCCCGGTCCCGGAAGCGGAAAGATGGCGACCTGCCTCTCCCAGCTCTACCACGAGAACAAGCGCGGTATCAAGGCCGGATACGCCAAGTTTGAGACCTTCCCAATCTGGAACCTGCCCTTAAAGCATCCGGTCAACTTGGCTTACGAGGCTGCAACCGCAGACTTAAACGACGTGAACATGATCGACCCATTCCATCTGGAAGCCTACGGAAAAACTGCCGTCAATTACAACCGTGACGTGGACATTTTCCCGGTCTTAAATGCAATCCTTGAGGGAATCTACGGCGAGAGTCCCTACAAGTCTCCCACGGACATGGGCGTGAACATGGCAGGCTTTTGCATCTGTGATGACGATGCGTGCCGCGAAGCATCCTGTCAGGAGATCGTTCGCCGCTACTACAACGCGCTGGACGGACTGGCTAAGGAACAGAACTCCCAAGAAGAAGTCTACAAGCTGGAACTCTTGATGAAGCAGGCAAAGATCAGCCCCGCCATCCGCCGCGTGATTGAGCCTTGTCTGGAGCGCGCAAAGGCAATCAGCGCACCTGCCGCTGCCATCGAGCTTCCCGACGGGCAGATCGTGACCGGAAAGACTGGAAAGCTGCTTGGTGCTTCCGCCGCCGTGCTGTTAAACGCCGTGAAAATTCTTGCCGGAATCCCGCAGGATGTGGATCTGATCGCTCCCTCTGCGATTGAGCCGATTCAGGCGTTAAAGACGCAATATCTCGGCGGTAAGAACCCCCGCCTTCACACCGACGAGGTGCTGATCGCCCTCTCCATGAGCGCGGCAACCGATCCCGTCGCAAAGCAGGCGATTGAGCAGCTTCCACTTCTTCGCGGCTGCCAGGCACACACCTCCGTGCTCCTTTCCTCCGTGGACGTATCCGTCTTTAAGCGTCTCGGCGTGGAGCTCACCTGCGAGCCGGTGTACGAACACAAGAAACTGTATCACTAAAATATTACCAAAAAATGTAAGAATCCCCCTCTCACAATCGAGAGGGGGATGTTTTCTATATCGAGTTTATTTTCAATTCACACCTTCTCAATATCCGTATAGTACAGATGTCTGGGCAGACCATCGGTCATGATGGGGGTGAGTTCTGCCTGGATTAAGGGGCGAACGTAGTGAACGAACTCCGACGTTACATAGTCTCCGGTCTCGTTGATCCACTCCATCGGAACCTTTTTCTCCACGTTTGCAACCTTATGTACATCGTAAATGTCGGTCACACAGATATACGGATCGTCAGAGATTCTCTTTAAGATGACCATCTTTCCGGTCTCGCCCTGGAAGGCCTCCTTTACAGCCGCCGCGCCTACCTGGAACGCCTCGGTGATATCCACGCGGGATACAATGTGGGACGCGCAACGCTGAAGCGAGTTAAACTCAATGGCTCTCGTCTTGCAGCCCACCTCGTGGTTGATCTTCTCAGCCAGGAAACGCGCCGTTCCGGTCAGCTGCTTATGACCGAACGCGTCCACAAAGTCAATTCCGGGAGTCAGCTCGCAGACGTAACGACCGTCCGCCAGCTTCACGCCCTCGGAGACAGCCACAACAACTGAGCTCTTTTGCTCGTGCAGCTTTGCAACCTTCTGCATAAAGGACTCCACATCAAACGTCACCTCCGGCAGGAAAATCATGTCCGGGCCGGGGCAGTCCTCGCCCTTTGCCAGAGCAGCCGCACCCGTCAGCCAGCCGGCATTTCTTCCCATGATTTCCAGAATCGTCACGTTCTGCTGATCGTAGACGAGACCGTCACGGATGACTTCCTTTGTGATGGAGCCAATGTACTTTGCGGCACTTCCGTATCCGGGGGTATGATCCGTCGCCATCAGGTCATTGTCGATCGTCTTGGGCACGCCCATAAAATGGATGTCGCTTCCATTTAACAGAGAGTAATCCGAGAGTTTTTTGATGGTGTCCATGGAATCGTTTCCGCCGATGTAGAAGAAGTACTTAACGTTCAAGTCGTCGAGAATGTTGAAAATCTTGTCGTAAATCTCACGGTCTTTGCTGATGTCCGGCAGCTTAAAGCGGCAAGAGCCAAGATAAGCGGAAGGCGTGCGCTTTAAGAGCTCAATATCCAGATCCGATTGGATGTGCTGGGAGAGATCCACATAGCGTCCTTCCAGAAGTCCCTGAATGCCGTGTACCATTCCGAACACCTTGTCCGCCCCGCGATCCTTCGCCGTCTTGTAAACGCCTGCCAGGCTGGAGTTGATCACGGCTGTCGGACCGCCGGACTGTCCCACAATTACATTTCCTTTTACTGTACCCATAACAATATCCTCCATGTTTTCGTACTTTATTGCATACTACCTTTAGTTTAATACAAAAAGCCGAAATACGCAATGATTTCGGCTTATGTTTTCCAAAAAGTGTATGATATATTTTTAACATGACTGATATTTTTTCGTCATTTCATACTTTTTTCAGATGTTCCACGTTGTTTAAGTCCAGCAGATGGCAAGTATCGCTCTCCAGATCCCATCCAATCGTCGTGATGCTGACATTTGCGGGAATGATCTCCTTTGCATCCGACTGTCCCGAGAGCATATGAGCGATCAGGTGCGCCAACGTTCCGCCGTGGGAGACGATCGCCGCATCCGACGGATTCTTACGCAAAGCTGCCTTGATAAAGTCCCAGGACTGCTTACAGCGCGCGTCCACCTGAAACAGCGTCTCGCCGCCCGGAGGTGCTACGGTCGCCGGATGCTTCCACCAATCCTCAAAGAGCTGCCGGTCGGGGCCGTTTCGGATCTCGTCTATCGTTCGCCCTTCCCACTTGCCATAGCTGATCTCCATCAGCCCCGGAAGGCTGATGAGCGGAACATTCTGCGCGGCTGCCACTGCCTGCGCCGTCTGCATGGCACGCTTTTGCGGGCTTGCAAAGATTTGCTTTACGGGACGGGACTTCATTCCCTCTGCCAGCGCGGCTGCCTGGGAAAGCCCCACATCGTTGAGCGGAATGTCCTGATGCCCTTGAATCTTTTGTTCCACGTTCCAGTCGGTCTGTCCGTGACGAATCAGATACAATTTCATCTTATTCCTCCCCACCGCTTACCGCGCCCTCTCCGGTGACGGTCAGCGCGTCGAGAGCCAGTTTCATAATCTCCTTGACCTCGTCCTCGCTCATCTTCATCGTCCGGGCAAGCTCCTCAAGCGTTGCCTCACGCCCGTACTCCTCTGCCAATCTCTGGGAAACGGTCTGGAGCGCGTTCACGCGCGCCGCCATATTTTCCTCAATGTCAAGCTCCGTCTCCTGCTCCTTCACCGCAAGTTCCACCGCCTCGCGAACTGAGCGGCTCATCAGCTCCTGCCAGTCCTCGCTTGCGTCATACTCCACCGCCGCAAGAAGGAGCGCAGTATTCGCCTCCTGAATCGCGTCCGAAAGTGCCAGGCGCCCGACGCCGATCTCCTTGACCAGTGTGAGCATTTCCTTTAAGCTGCCTTCCACCAGACGGTTTCTCGCAGCCGCATCGCCCTGCGCCGTTTTTTTGAGCACTTCCTCCCGCTCCGCCTCAGTCAGCGGTGCAATCTGTTCCATCTCTTCTAAGTACAGTTCAAACATTTCATTTTCCATATTCTGTTAAATTCTCCTTGCCCTACATTTCTCTGAAAAATAAGAATAATTCATCACGCAGAATAAGTCAAGTTTTCCGCAAAACCTGCTTTACAAAGCGCGAACGAACATGATATGCTATATGTATATATTAGGAGGAATTATAATGGATATCAACTATGAGTTATATAAAGTATTCTTCTATGTGGCAACCTCTTTGAGTTTCTCCGAGGCGTCCAAGCAGCTCTTTATCTCTCAATCCGCCGTCAGCCAGTCCATCAAGGTTTTGGAGCGCAAGCTCAATCAGCCGCTCTTTATCCGTAGTACCAAAAAAGTACAGCTGACCCCGGAAGGTGAGATCCTGTTAAAGCACATCGAACCCGCGATGAACCTGATCCGAAAAGGCGAAAACCAGCTGCTTGAGGCGCATAGCTTAAACGGCGGTCAGCTTCGCATCGGTGCGAGCGACACGATCTGCCGTTACTATCTCGTTCCTTATTTTAAGCGGTTTCACGAAGAATTTCCGAGTATTCACATCAAAGTCACCAACAACACCTCCATCGGATGCGCGATGGCACTGGAGAACGGTCAGGCGGACTTCATCGTAGCAAATTTTCCCAATTCCGGGCTTTCCGGCGACTTGACAACCCGCGTCATCAGCGAGTTTTCCGATGTATTTGTCGCAAGCCGCAAGGCATTTGATTTAGAAGGCAAAAAACTCACGCTCAAAGAATTGCTCGACTATCCGATCATGATGCTTGACCGCAAAAGCACCACAAGTGAGTTTCTTCACCAGGTCTTCCAGAAAAGCCAGCTCGACCTCGCCCCAGAGATTGAACTTTCCAGCAACGACTTGCTGATTGACCTTGCTCGCATCGGTCTTGGAATCGCCTTTGTGCCGTCTTTTTGTATCCCGGAAAGTGATCCAGACCTCTTTGTCTTGGAGCTTGCCGAGGAGCTTCCCAAACGCCAGATTGTCGTCGCATACAGCGAGAATCTCCCCGTCTCCCAGGCAGCAAGACAATTTATGCAAATGTTGTAAAAATGCAAAAAAGGACAGCACTGAACCGATCAGTCTGTCCTCCCTGTTTCATAGGAAACTACGCCTTATGAAACAAAAAACGCTCCGCTATGGATCGCACTGCGGCGGATTAGAAAAATGTCGCTATGGCGACTCGCCGCAGGCGGAGAATCCTGCGATCAGGATTCTTATTTCGTTTTCTCTTACGCAACCTCTACTGTGTTCTCAGGAGAAATGGTCTCCAGATACTCCTCGAATGCAGCGTTCTCACCATTCATCTGTACGGTAAGAATTCTGGTCAAATCAAGACTCAGAACGCCCAAAATGGACTTTGCATCAATGATTACGCGGTTGTAGAACACATCAATATCGAAATCACATTTTGTAGCCTCTGAAACGAATCGCTTTGCCTCTTCGGTGGAGGCTAATACAATCTTCATCTGCTTCATAATTATCAAACTCCTTTTAGGTGGCTCCCCATCACAATTCGGGGATTGCAGCAGCTGTAACGCATCTGCCTAGACTCACTTATAACATGAACCCGCAAGAATGTCAAATTTTATTTCACAACATAACTTTTGGAAGAATTTCATTTTCATTGGAAATTTTTGCATTTTTTTGCGAACATTTCCAGCGATTTTTGGTATTTTTTTAGATACAATCGCAAAAAACGCGAGAAGCACAAGGCAGTGTCCCAAGGCTCTCGCGAACATTATTTATGAAAAATGTTAATTTTTTTGCCCCTCATCCGTCTTCTGAAACACCCACCGGTATCCGCCAGCCGTCTTTTGCGTTCCATTGAGCGCGCAGCAGACGCTTCTTCGCCCAACACCAGACTCCCGGCTTGCCTGCGCAATGGAAATGTACTCCGCAATGGGATTTCCCGCCAAATCCATCTGAACCACCGGGCGTTTCTCGTACCAGCCAATCCGGCTCTCATTTACGATCACAATGTCCTCCTTGGGAGCCTCCTCGCGAACGCGTCTCCAAACGTATCCGCCGCCTGTCTTTCTCTCTCCATGCGCTGCACGAACCACACAGGCACGGGAAGTATCCACCGCCATCGCTGCCGCCTTGGAAGACTTATAATCTGCAACAAATCTTCCGTCCGTTGTATACTGACGATATACAAATCCAACCATCGAAATTCGACTCATATGTATCCTTCCCCTTTATCTTCTTTTTTCCGAATATAGTCATTATAACAACCATATTTCTGTTTGTCTATATGTGAAACCAATTTCTTCTCCATAAAATTTGGGAATTTATTCCAGTTCTTATTTTTCCCTCTCCACACGCAACGGGCGCACCGGAATACCGTTGACCGCAACGTTTTCCCCCGCCTCTATCACGATACACGCTCTTCCATCCACCAAACGCGTCTCAACCAGGTACGTCTTATCGGGCGCGACCTTGATCGTCACATCCGGCGTCTTGATCTCAAAGCTGCGCGCTCCGATCACGTTGGAGGCGAGAAAACTTGCCTCACGGTTCGTCTCGTCCACCGGGTAATCTTTATCGAGCTGTTCGATCTGCTCCGGCTCCGCCCCGTTGTTCTCCAGAATCGCCTTCATCTGATACTTGTCCAGCGTCAGCGGCTCTGCATCATCCGTGTGCTCCTCCATCAACTCCTGAATCGTCTCATGGATGTTCTTGACGCTCTCAAAATCGCACCCCGCGCCGAGCGTCTCCTCCACAATCGCCTGAAACGTCTCTTTCTGGCTCTTTGCGGACATCGGACTTGCACAACCGAGCACCTCGTCAATCAACTCCGTCTTTAGCTCTTCCGGATTCTTTGAATAGTAAAGCAAACTGTGCAGATCCGTATTTCGATCATTAAATGCCGGGAAGAGAAAGGCAAGCTGCGGTGCTTCCACCAGCCAGTCGCGGCTTCGGTTCTCGATGATGTTTGCTACCGGATTGTAGCTCAGTCCCTCTTTTGAGAGCTTCACCGGACAAATGCAGCATTGCAAAAACGAGTACACATAGTCCGAGGCGTCAAACAGTTCCGACCCGTCCGTGGACTTTGCCGGAATATCGTAGGCGCAATGAATCAGAATAATATAGTAGTTTTCCCCGTAATCGTAGTGCTCAATGATCTTGTCGTAAAATTCTTCTAACAGCGCGTCGTCCTTTAATTCGCTGTCGCGCAATTTCAAGAGAAACTCCTGCGCTCCGCCCTCTTTCTCGCTCTCCAGTGGAAACTCCATGTTTAAGAGGTTCTTTCCGAGCGTCCCGGACATTCCTCCCCGGAAAATCTTAAAGTACTTGAATGCCTCTTCCTCCGGCAGCGATAAAAACGCCTCCTTCATCTGCGTCAGCTTCGTTTTCTCGTGGTCAACGTAACAGCCGCAGATGCGAGTGATGGCGCATCCCTGCGGAGTGAAGAGCTTTTTGATCTCGCTTACTTCTTTTTTATTCATTTGTAATTCTCCTCAACGTGTTTCCTGATACGGATTGTGATCGGCAAATTGGCAAACCAGCTGCGCGCGCTCCCTGCCAAGCAGATTTTGAAGCTCCCATATGCTCAACGCCCCTTTCAGGTACATCCGCGCCATATCGAGCGAGTCGCTCCCAATCTTTGCCACCAACTCCAGATGTGTCATCATTTTCCTTCCCCGTTCTGTCTTTATTTTCTGTCAGCATCGTCCGCATGACTACCCAATTACCATATGCGGGAAGAGGAACATTTATGACACTCTTATTATACACACAAATAAAATGCCCCGTCAATGTGACGAGGCATTGTTTCTTTCGGCTACTGATTGCATCCGGTTCGCAGACATCCCGCTCCGTGGACAATCCGGTACTGTCTCGGCGTCATGCCGTAGCGGTGCTTAAACTGACGGTAGAAGTAACTGACGTTCTCGTACCCCACGCTGACTGCGATCTCCTCCACTTGAAGATTCGTCTCCAAGAGCAGCTTTGTCGCCTTCTGGAACCGCTTACGCATCAAGAGTTCCTGGAAATTATAACCAGTTTCCTGCTTGATGACCTTGCTCAGACCAGAAAGAGATTGATGGTACTCCTCCGCAATCTTTCCAAGCGTCGCCGTCTTATACTGCGCGTCAATGTACTTGAGCGTCTCCCGCACGAGAATATCGCGGTATCCCTGCGCCGTTCCCGCCCCCGCTCCCTCTGTCTTTCCGAGAAGAAGCAGGAAAATGACGCCCATCGTGTATTGACACGCGGCGTTCGCGCTCTCATCGTCGCGGATTGAGGCAAGTGCCAAATTCTCCACGAGATTGGCGATCTCCATCTCATGCGTCGGGTGAAAGAGCAGGTACTCCGCATCGCGCTTTCCCCGTCGAAACGAGTTAATCAGGAAATTCTTGATCTCGCTTCTCTCCTGAAGCATCTGAAACGGCACGTCAAAGAACTCCGGTCTCGCCATCACAATGAGAGCCAGATCCGTCTCCTTCCTTGGCTCAATCCGGTGCACCGAATCCTGGTTCATCAAAAGCACATCTCCTGCCTCCAGAACCACGCGCTTTCCATCTACTTCATGGATGACGCTTCCCTGATACACATAGGTCATCTCCATCATCTCATGCTGATGCGGCCTGACCTCCTCAGCCAAGGGGTTCACCCGCACGGCAAACAGCTGCCGTTCGCGCAGAAATGCACTGGCCTCAACCAGAGCCGGCTCTGCATCGGATGCCGACTGAAACCGTTTGTTTAGATACTTTTCTTCCTCTGCGGACATACTCAGCAGCTGTCTGATCTCTTCATTCATGTAAAATTCTGTCGCTCCCTTGTCTTGTGTCTGAATATAGAGTCTCATTTTACTACCAAAACATACATATACCATAATATAGCAGAATGTCCGCTTTTTTTAGATTCTTTGTTACTTAAAAATCTATCCTGATTTTCTTTTTTGTCCGCTTGGGAGCAGACGACGGCAGATTGCGTCGAATTTTCGGGCAGGATTGTTCTTGAAGGCGACCCGAAAATGTGTTAAACTGGAAAATAATGAAAATTTTTCTATCTTAATTCAAGAAAGCGAAGGGTATCATGGAACAGAACGAACGCAGATTTGCCGTGTTGATCGATGCGGACAACGTCTCCCCCAAGTACATCAAATACATTTTAGACGAGGTCAGCGATCAGGGCGTCGCCACCTACAAGCGCATCTACGGCGACTGGACGGACAACGAAAAGCGTGGCTGGAAGAATGTGCTTCTCGACTGGTCTGTCAATCCCATCCAGCAATACAGCTACACGACTGGAAAAAACTCCACAGACTCTGCCATGATCATCGACGCCATGGACATCCTGTATTCGGGAAATGTGGACGGTTTCTGCCTCGTCAGCAGCGACTCCGACTTTACAAAGCTCGCCCAGCGTCTCAGAGAAGCCGGGATGTTCGTCATGGGCATCGGGGAACAGAAGACACCAAAGCCTTTCCGCGCGGCCTGTGACACCTTCAAACTTTTGGAAATCATTTCCAGCGAGGACGCCCAGGAAGTAGTGGAAAATCTCACCGGTTTCGGCCCGGTCGTCACCATCAAGGAAGATCCCGCCAACATCGCCGCCATCCAGAAAACCATCACTGCCACGGACGAGATCAAGAAGGCGATCTCCAAGCTCCTCACCGAGAACAACGGCGTCAACCAACCCATCGGTCTTGCGCGCGTCGGCAGCTTTCTCACCAAGCGTTTCTCAGATTTTGACGTGCGAAATTACGGCTACTCCAAGCTCTCGACGTTTCTGGAGAGCTTAAACAACAGTGAGTTTCACCTGGTCAAGATTCACGGAGCTTACTTTGTACAGGAACAGAGTGCCAGCTTCTCAAAAGACGAGATTGAGCAGGCGTTGATCCAGATCATTCAGGAAAATGGTGGGCGCGTCGATAACCTTGGGATCGTCCATGACGAGCTCAAGAAAACATTTCCAAACTTTGACGTCAAGCAATACGGCTTTAGCCGCATCTCCAGCTTTCTTCGCAGCTTTGGAACGTTTCGCATCAAAGACAATGCCGTTCAGCTGCGGTGATCTCTTTTTTCAGGCGGCGGATAATCTTCTTTTCCAGCCTTGAGATGTAGGACTGAGAGATTCCCATCCGATCCGCCACCTCTTTTTGCGTCATCTCCTCGCCGTTTCCCCCGGCAAGTCCGTAGCGAAGGCGCACAATCTTCTGCTCTCTGGGATTTAAGTGACCAATCGCCGTCTCAAGCATCTTCTTTTCCATCTCGTCCTCAATCCCGTGGTAGACCTCATCCTCGTCCGTCCCAAGAATATCCGATAAGAGCAGCTCATTTCCGTCCCAATCCACATTTAACGGCTCATCAATCGACACCTCCAGGCGCGTCTTGTTGTTGCGCCTCAGATACATCAAAATCTCATTTTCAATGCAGCGGGACGCATACGTCGCAAGTTTGATGTTCTTATCCGGCTTAAACGTGTTGATCGCCTTGATCAGACCGATTGTGCCAATGGAGATCAAATCTTCCACGCCGACGCTTGTGTTGTCGAACTTCTTGGCAATGTAGACAACAAGCCGCAAGTTGTGCTCAATCAACGCGCTCTTTGCACGGCTCTCCTCCTCCCCGCCAAGAAGCGCGATCATCTGCGCCTCCTCACTTGGTGTGAGCGGTGCTGGTAAAATGTCTGCCCCGCCAATGTAGTGCACCTCATTCTGCGCGGGCATCAGCAGCGTCCGAAAGCGCGCCGCTGTCCGAAATTGAAAATGATTGGGTATGGATACTTTGATGATCATACGTTTTCCCTCCTGCGTTTTTCCACTGTTCTCCCTGAAGAAGCATCCGGTATCTCCCCTGCGGGGATAGCGGTTCCCGGATCAGAGCCACCAACGGCCGCTTAAAATAATACCGCCTTTCATCGGATGCCACCTCCATCCAGTCCAAAAAGACAGCCGGAAGCACCCCATTTCTCGTTCCCACCGACTGGTAAGGAACATAGATCACCCCTTTCACGCGCCCGGTAAGCCCCGAAAGTGCTCCCGCTTCCGCAACGTGCACCGGTCGATGGCTGATCGGATCTTTCAGGCAATTTCCGGTATCCAGGAGCGCTGTAAGGGCAACTTCCTCATCCCCAAGCCCCAGCCGCACCTTACAAAACGTCTGCCCGGATACGCGCCTCTGTGCGAGCTTTCCAAGGCTTGAGAGCAAAGCAAGCGTCCCAAAGTACGCACCAAGCATCACAAAGATCCAGGCTGGAAGGCGAAGCCACAGCACACGCCCGCCGCAAAGCAATACTTCCAGCCAATATCCCACTCTGGTGTGCGCGTAGACTGCCGTCACCGCCCCGCCAAGAAGCATGGCGATCGCATGAAGGGCAAGCACGTTTCTTCCCAGACTCTTCCAGCCCCAAAAGCCAAACGCCAACCGCACCATCAAAGTTGGAATAAAAACCCAGCTTCCGAAAAGCGTAAGCCCTGCCAAAAATTGCCCAAAGATACTCACAAGACACGCCCAGAGGCTTCCCACAAGCGCGCCAAGAAATACACCGCTCCTCTTGCCGCCAAGCTGAAAGATCCGGTTTTGTGCGGCAAGAATCAGCCAGTCCATCGCCAGATTCTGTGCAAACACCACGTCTATGTACACCGTCTCTCTCAAGCTCTCACCTCACCTGTGATCTGAGGATGATTATAAGCGTTCTCATCTGCGAATGCAGTCGAAAGAACTCCCAGAAATTGGAATTTTAAGCGACAAAAAACGCACCTGACAGGAGTTTTCCTGCCAAGTGCGTCTGTATGTTTCGTATCTTCTTTACTTACGGTTCTTTAAGAAATCCGGGATGTTGATGGAGCTTTCCCGATTCGCTCTGGAGCGGTATTGAGGAGTCTCCGTGCTCTGCTGAGGAGCTGCCTGCGTGTTTGCCGTATAGCGGGGAGAAGCGGTGTAAGACGGATTCTCCGTGCTGTTCTGAGGCTTAAAGCTATTTCCGAAGCCCGTCTGAGGCTGACGGTAAGGATTTACGGTCGCTGCTGCTTCCTGCTCCGCGGAAACAGTCTTAGTCGGCTGTGCAGCCTTCTTGAAACCGGGAACCGTGCTTGTCGCAGTTGCGTTTGCAGTCGTTGCCGCCGCGTCATCCAGTCCGGTTGCAATTACGGTGATGGTCGCCTCATCCTGTGCGTTCTCGTCGTACATTGCACCGAAGATGATGTTTGCGCCGTCGCCTGCCAGCTCCTGAACGTAACTTGCAGCCTCGTTCGCCTCGATCAGGCTGATGTCGCCGGAAATGTTGATGATAACGTGGCTCGCGCCCTCGATGGTGGTCTCTAACAGCGGGCTTGCAACTGCCTGCTTCACTGCCTCAAGTGCCTTCTCATCGCCCTTTGCGTGACCAATTCCGATGTGGGCGATGCCCTTGTCGATCATAACAGTCTGAATATCCGCAAAGTCAAGGTTAATCAGTCCAGGTACGTTGATCAGGTCTGTGATTCCCTGTACGGCCTGCTGAAGCACCTCGTCCGCCTTCTTCAATGCGTCGGGCATGGTGGTGCGGCGGTCTACGATCTCAAGCAGACGGTCGTTGGGGATCACAATCAAGGTGTCCACGCTGTCTTTTAAGTTAGAGATTCCTGCCAGAGCGTTCGCCATACGGGTCTTTGCCTCAAAGCGGAAAGGCTTTGTCACAACGCCGACGGTCAAAATGCCCATGTCCTTTGCGATCTTAGCGACAACGGGAGCTGCACCAGTTCCGGTTCCGCCGCCCATACCGCAGGTTACAAACACCATATCCGCGCCTTTTAACGCCTGCGCGATCTCTTCGGAGCTCTCCTCCGCGGCCTTCTCGCCAACGTCCGGACGCGCGCCTGCCCCCAGTCCCTTGGTCAGCTTCTCGCCGATCTGCATGGCGGTAGGTGCTTTACAAAATTGAAGAGCCTGCTTATCGGTGTTGATTCCGATGAACTCCACACCGGCAATGTTCTCATCAATCATGCGGTTCACTGCATTATTTCCCGCGCCGCCAACGCCAACCACAATAATTCTTGCGGCATTCTCCGACTCATTTATCTTAATCTCTAACAAGATCGTTTCCTCCTTTTACTCTCAGACGTGTCAGCTTTCCATCCGCGCGCTCGTCTCAAACGCACAGATCTCTCGTCTTCTGTCCTGCCAATCCGCCGCTGACCGCTCCCTTTTTTCTAGTCTGTATAATACTATAATTGATTTCCAAAAAAATATCAACTCTTCTTTTTACATTTTTCTCAGGTTTTTCCCGCTATTTTTTGCGAAATGTGATCCCTCCTCCGATTCCCTCGTCGTTGTAATCCTTCAGATCCAGCGTTCCCGGACTTTTCGTGAGAACCTCATAATTCTCCGGCTTTTTCAAAATATCCTGGAGTACCGTGATCTTGCTGTCCATATTTTCCCCTTTTCCCAGATCCACCTCCATCTCACCGAGCTTTAACGAGGCATTTCCCTGCGTATCGTACCGGATCTCATCCACGGAAAGTTCATGCTCGGAAAGCTGCTGCGTCAGGTTTAGAATACTCTGGAAAATGGAAGGATCTTTGACTGGAAGCGGCTCATAGAGCACAATCTGTCCGAACCGAAGCCCCACAATCTGAGGAATCCCCTCAAGCTGCGTACTCGTACTCTCAACAATGATTCCATCGCGGTCAAAATACATATAGCTGCTCATCTCGCGCACATAGCCCACGATGTCCTTCTCGTAGACGATCACCTCCACATGAAACGGGCTGTGAAAGACGAGTTTATAATCCTGCACAAACGGAATCTGCTCATGTGGCTGAAACTGATCCCTCAGGTATACAAACAGTGAATTATGCCCCAGCTTGTCCGGGAACAGATACGACTCAATCTGCTCCGCGTTATAATGTTTGCTGTTGGTCACAGTTACTTGCGTGACACGCACAGACACCAATATAATCGCGGCGGCAAGCACAATCGCCGCCGCAATCCACCCTTTCAGGTGGCGATTCTCTTCTCTCATGTCTTTGGCACCTTTTCCCAAAAAATGTCAGCCCCTAATCCTTGCAAATCCCTGCAAATGTCTTCATATCCCCGCTCCACATACCCGCAATGAAAGATCCGCGTCTGCCCCTCGGCCGCAAGTGCCGCCACGACGAGTGCTGCGCCGCCTCGAAGGTCTCTGGCTCGCACCGAGGAGCCCGAAAGGGAACATTTTCCCCAAACCCAAGCCTCTCTCCCAAAGGTACAGACGGCGGCAGAGAGCTTTAATAGCTCGCTCACCACGCCGAAGCGATCCTCAAAAATCGTCTCGCGAATTCGGCTCTCCCCACGGGCCGTGCAAAGGAATGCCAGAAACGGCGATTGAAGATCGGTCGGAAAGCCGGGATACGGTGCGGTCTCAATCGTAAGCCCCAACGGACGCTCTTTCATGGACAGCTGAATCTCCCCAGCCTCATCGTCGCGCCTTACCTTGGCTCCAGAGCGCGAAAGATATTTGAGCGGCTCGCAGAGCTCCCACGGGGAAATGCCGCGAAGCGTGATCTCTCCTCTCGTCGCCATCGCCGCGCAAAGGTAGGTTCCTGCCACAATCCGGTCTCCGGGAACGCAAAACACGCTGTCGTGAAGCGCGCTCACCCCATGAACCACCAAAAGATCCGTCCCTTCTCCCGCGATCTCGGCTCCCATCCCGCGAAGGAACCGGCAAAGATATAAGAGTTCCGGCTCACGCGCCGCGTTTCGGATCACAGTCGTCCCCTTTGCAAGAACCGCCGCAAGCAACGCCTGCTGCGTCGCTCCCACGCTCGGAAACGAGAGATCGACTCGTCCGCCACTCACCCCGTCCTTTGCCAGCACAAGAATTGTCTCGTCCAACTCCTCAACCTGCACGCCCATGTCGCGCAGCGCCTTTAAGTGAAGATCAATCGGACGCGCCCCAATCAGGCATCCACCGGGATAGACGCTCTTTGCCTCCCCAAGCCTTCCCAAAAGCGCGCCAAGAAGAATCACGGAGGAGCGCATGGAAGAGACCAGTTCCGGTGAAAGCTCTGTCTGATCGACGTTTCTTGCGTCAATCACAAGTTCTCCCCCGTTTTGCTCGACTTTGCACCCCAAAAACGTGAGAATCCGGGACATACACGTCACATCCCGGATCAGGGGAACGTTGGTGAGCACTGTGATTCCCCGATGAAGAAGAGCTCCCGCCATCATGGGGAGCACGGCATTTTTAGAACCCTGAATCGACGCCTCGCCGCAGAGGCGGGCAGGGCCGTTGATATGAATCGTGGACAATCCCGGCACCTCATTTTCACTGGTGATTATGCCCCAGTATATGCCAAAGACTGCCCACTCGTGTCTGTCTTATCGTCCCAATCGGATCCGCCTTGCCACACTTAGCACCATTCCAACTTCCATCATCAGGAAAATGATGGAGGTTCCTCCATAACTGATGAAGGGAAGGCTGACTCCGGTGTTGGGAATCGTATTCGTTGCAACCGCGATGTTTAAGACCACCTGAATTGCAATGTGTCCCAAAACGCCCACCACAAGCAGTGCGCCGAACAGATCCGGCGCGCTCCCCGCAATCAGTATCAGTCGAAAGAGAATGAACAGGAAAATCAAAATCACGCAGGCTGCTCCGACCAGTCCCAGCTCCTCGCAGATAATCGTAAAGATCATGTCGTTGTGTGACTCCGGAAGAAATCCCAATTTCTGGATACTCTGTCCCAGTCCCTTTCCAGTGATGCCTCCGCTTCCGATGGCGTAAAGTCCCTGAAGCACCTGGAACGCGTCTCCCGACGGATCGCTCTCTGGGTGAAGCCACGCCAGGATTCGCTTGTATTGGTAGTCCCTAAGAAGATGGACTTTGTTGAGTGCCGCGCCGATCTGCCCCGCAAAAAGTAAGACAGAAAGTCCCACACCGCCAAGCGCGAAATACGGCCAGTAGACCTTTGTCGCCACAAAGATCATCACCATTCCGATTCCGGCAATGATGATTCCGGAGCTCAGGTTGTTGATTGCCACGATTCCGGCGGCGAATAAGGTCAGCCTTAGAAGATAAAGGATGTTTTTGGGCTTTCCGACCTCGCTTCCCATCTTTGTGATCAGATACGCCAGGTAGAGAATCAAGGCGATCTTTACCACCTCCGCAGGCTGGAACGTAAGACCGCCCACACCGAGCCAGCGGCGTTTTCCGTTGACTCGTTTTCCAACGAACATGACAAGAACCATCAGAAAAATCGAGAACCAATAGGAAAACCTTGCAAATTTCGGAAAGCCGCTGTAATTGAGTCTGGAAACGACAAACATTCCGCCGAACCCAATCAGGATATTTCTAACCTGCTTCATCATATAAAACGCAGCGTCCGACTCAGAAAGCTGCGCCTGATAAGAGCTGGCACTGTAAATCATGACCAAACCAAACAGGATGAGGAAAATGACAGCAAACAGCAAGCTGTAATCGTAAAAATATGTTCCGGAAGGACGCCTCGCAAACAGCTCAAACGGAATGATCTTTCCGTCATTCTTTTGATTTTGAGACTGCTGTGATCTCTGCGGGGCGCGCCGCGCTGCCGGACGTGGCGGTCTGGGGCGACTCGGTGCAGCCATACGCCGCGCGCCTGAGGTGGACTGACGCACTGCTCCACTTGGACGAGTCTGCATCCCGGATCGGGTCTGACGGTTTACTCTTGGCTGGTTTTTTGTTCTCTGCCCCGCGCTCGCCGCAGATTGCGCGGGACGCTCTCGCCTTACAGCCGCCTGGCGCGGCTGAGGTGGACGATTTTGTCCCCTCACCGTGCGATTCGCCGTCGCCGCCGTCTGCATCCGCGCTTTCTGCTGGGTGCTTGGGGTTGGACGATATTGTGTTCGTCCCGGCGCACTCGGCCCAGGAGTTCTTCCTCTTTTATTTGCCATCACACATTCCTCCCGAAAGCCGTTTTTTTCTCACAATTACAGATCCATCACGCATTGCTTGAATACGCGACCACGCTCCTCAAAGTCCTTGAACATTCCCCAGCTTGCACAGGCAGGGCTAAGCAGCACATAGTCGCCGGAATCTGCGTAGACCGCAGCAACCTGCACCGCCTCCTTTAAGTCCTCGGCATACATGATCTCTGTAAAACCATACTTCTTGGCGCAGGCAGCGATCTTATCGCGCGTCTGACCGATCAAAATCACATACCGCACCTTTCCCTCAAATTCCTTCACCCACTCGTCATACTCACTGTCCTTGTCGTATCCACCAGCGATGAGAATCGTCGGACCCGGCATGGCGCGCAATGCCTGAATTGCGGCATCCGGGTTCGTTCCCTTGGAATCGTTGTAATACCGCACTCCCGTGCGCTCGCGCACAAACTCAATGCGGTGCTCCACGGGCTGAAACTTCTTGACGACCTCTGCAATCTGCTCCAGAGAGACGCCCATGCTCTTTGTCACCGCAGCCGCAGCCATGACATTTTCGTAATTATGACGCCCTAAAAGATTCATCTCGTGGACGTTTAAGAGCTTCGTCTCTTTGCCCTTCTCGCAAAAGACGATGTCTTCCCCATCCAGACAGAATCCGTCCTCCAGCTTCTCCTTGCTGGAAAACCATACGACTTTGGGCTTTAATTCCTCGCTCTCACCAAACTCTTTGAGGATCGGATCATCGTAGTTGAGCACCACGGTGTCCTCTTCTGTCTGGTTGAGCGTGATCGCTTCTTTTGTGTGGATGTAGTTTTCCATCGTCTTATGGCGGTTTAAGTGATCCGGTGTGATGTTTAAGATCGCGCTGACCTCCGGCTTAAAGTCCAAGATCGTCTCAAGCTGGAAGCTCGAAACCTCCGCCACCGTCACCGACTGATCCGTCATATCCGCAACCTGCGCCGTGTAGGGCGTTCCAATATTTCCGACTACAAACGTCTCCTCAAACTTTGCCTTTAAAATCTCCCCGACAAGCGTCGTCGTCGTGGTCTTTCCGTTTGTCCCGGTGATGGCGGCAAGACGCCCCGCGCTGCTCTGGTACGCCAATTCCAGCTCCCCGATGATCGGGATATTCGCATCGTCCACCACCGCAACCATTGGCGCGTCCAGGGGAATCCCAGGACTGATGATGCACAATTCCACTCCCAAAAGATCGCTGCGCTTTAACTCTCCGAGCACCACGCTGACCTTTTTTCCCCCTTCGGTCTTCTTACGCAGTTCTTCCGGATCCAAACTCAAATTGCTGTCGTAGAGCACGACTTCCCCGCCTTTGTCCAGAATGAGTTTTGCCGCCGCGATGCCGCTCAAACCAGTACCCGCAACTAATACTTTCTGACTCTGGTTCATTTGTCTTCCTCCTCTATTTTACAGCCCCAGATAAGCGATCAGACAAAGAATCGCCGTTATAATGGAAAATACTGCCACCACTCTGGTCTCAGACCAGCCCCCCAGCTCAAAGTGGTGGTGGATGGGAGCCATGCGAAAGATTCGCTTGCCCCCGGTTTTCTTAAAGTAAGTGACCTGGATGATCACGGAGAGCACCTCCACAAAGTAGATGAATCCGATCAACGGTAAAAACAGTGGAAGATCCATCATAAACACCGAGGCAGAGACAAATCCCCCCAGTGCCAGAGATCCGGTATCTCCCATAAATACCTTTGCCGGGTACACGTTAAAGAGCAGAAAGCCGAGCAGGCTTCCCACCACTGCCCCGGTGATCGGGCTGATCGCTTTGTTCTCGCCCACGGAGACCACGGTCAAAAACGTGGCGACAAGAATCGTGACGCTGGTGCAAAGTCCATCCAGACCATCCGTAAAGTTTACGCCATTATCCGTACCAAGCACAATGAAAAAGAGTGCCGGTACAAATAGGATTCCCAATTTTACCATCAATCCGTTTCCAAAACCGCCGGTAAAGGGAATCAACATTCCGTGCTGTGCCATTCCGCTCTTGATCAAATACCAGGCAAAGATTGCCGTGATCACAAACTGCCCCAGCAATTTCTGCTTGGGATTGAGTCCTTCCGAACGCTTCATCACAACCTTGATGTAGTCGTCCAAAAATCCGATCACGCCAAAGCCTACGGTCATAAACAGCACCGGGATGATCTTTGGGTAACGTGGAATGTAAATCAGGGAAGTCAGGATGATGCTGGCAAGAATTGCCAATCCACCCATGGTCGGAGTTCCCTGTTTCTTTAAGTGTGCCTGTGGACCGTCGTCCCGAACCTGCTGACCAAACTTGAGCTTGTGCAGGAATGGAATGAGCACAGGGCATAAAATCGCGCTGAGCACAAACGCAATGATAATCGCTAAAATCGTTTCCTGAATCATGAAGCACCTCATTTTTCCTATGTAGTATCGGATTGCCGCCTGATATTGCAGCTAAACATTAGTATACGTCTTTTGGGACAAATAATCAACTGTCTGTGGAATCTGAGACAGAGCCTTTTTCCAGGTATGGCAAAATATTTTGAAAAAGTTCTCCGATCACCGGAGCAGCGATCGTGCCGCCGTAGTAGATTCCCTGTGGCTCGTCAATCGTGATGAGTGCCAATACACTCGGATCCTGAGCCGGAGCAAATCCTAAAAATGAGGAAATATACTTTTTCCGGCTTCGCGGCAGCTTTTCCGAGGTCGCCGTCTTTCCGCCAATGGAAAATCCTTCCACATACGCCTTTTTTCCGCTTCCCTCTGCCACCACCTGTTCCAAAACGTAGCGCATCGTCTTGCTCGTCTCCTCGGAGAGGATCCGTCCCTTTGTCTTCCAGGAAAATGTCTGTACTGCTGATCCGTCCCGCACCTGGGCACACATCGCAACGTGCGGTGTCACTCGAAGTCCTCCATTTATAATAGAAGAAACGGTTGTCGCAAGCTGAATCGGCGTGATCTGAAACGACTGCCCGAATGAGACGGTTGCAAGCTCCACCGGCCCCATCTTTTCCTTCTTGTGCATGATCGTGGACGCCTCGCCCGGAAGATCAATCCCCGTCTTTCCTTTTAAGCCAAATTGCGTAAAGTAGCGATAGTACGCATCCACCCCAAGACGCTGCCCCACGTCGATAAACACCGGATTGCACGAGTTCATCGCGCCCTGAAGGAAGGTTTCCGCTCCGTGCCCGCCGACTTTGTGGCAGCGAATCTTTCGGTCTTGTACGATGCGAAACCCAGGACAAGAAAACGAATCGTTCAAGTGCACGACGCCCTCCTCAAGCCCGGCTGCCGCCGTGACGATCTTGAACGTCGAACCCGGTTCATAAGTATCGTTGATCGCCGGATTTCTCCACATTCGATTGAGGAGATCTTGTTTTTCTCTCGCACTCAGATTCGTGTGCGTGGCGGCTTCCTCCTGCAAAACGGTACTTTTCAAGTTCTGATCCGGGGTAAACGGATCGTTCAGATCAAACTCCGGCGCGTTCACCATCGCAAGAATCGTTCCATCTCGCGGATCCATCACAAGAATCGAGACCGCCCGCGCATTTTTCTCCTCCATCACCCGGTAGGCGAGCTGCTCGGCATACATTTGAATATTGAGATCCAGGCTCGTCACAAGATCCCTGCCGGGAATCGCCTCCCTGCGCCTCTCGGCAACATTTTCCAGCTCCTCCCCCCGCGCATTCGTCACCGTGAGAATCGCGCCGTCCGTCCCCTTCAAGTAGGACTCATAGGCGACTTCCAGCCCGATAATTCCCTGATTGTCCGCGCCCGTAAAGCCGAGCACGCGGGAAGCCAGACTCTCATATGGGTAGAAACGCTTGTAATCCTCGTCCACCTTGACTCCGGCAAGTCCCATGTTTCGGATCTCGTCTCCGAGCTCTTTTGAGACATTGGTTCGGATGATCTCGCGTGAGCTGCGTTTTTCCACCTTCTTTTGCACCTGCGCCGAATCCAGCTCCAGTAAGCTGCTTAAAATCTTTGTGACTGTCTGTGCGTCCTGAATCTGGTTGTGAATCACGGAGATCGTGCAAACCGTGCGATTATCCGCAATCACCGTTCCGTTTCGATCAAGGATTCTCCCCCTTGCCGCCTTAATGGAGCGTTCTCTCTCGTGAAGATCCTGTGCGATCTGACCGTAATAGTCGGCTCGAAACAGCATGAGAAAACCAAGCCGCCCTGAGAGGCCTGCCAGCAAAAGCCCCAGCAGAAGTCCCAAGACGGCTATCTTTTTTCTGTGCATTGTGAGATTGGCTTGCATCGCACGGCTCCGGCGTTCTTCATTCCTTCTATATATATGGAGGCATTTGCCGCTTTATGTGCGTTACTGCTGCGCGCTCTGCGTCGTTTCTTCCTGCGTAGTCTCCTCCTGCGTCTTCGTCTCGCTTGTTTCTGGCAAATTTTCCTCGCTCGAATCCTGCGTGCTCTCCTCGTCGCTTCCGGTCAGAGCCGTATCCGGCAGACCGCTTCCGATGTCGCTGTCAATGTACTCGTCCGTCTCGCTCGTAATCGTCTCCTGCGGCGCAGGCGTCTGAGCAGCCTCCCCATCGTTGATTCCTTCATTTTCCGGAAGTCCCTCTACCGGGTTTGTCGTCTCATCCCCCGTATCCTCAGTCGGAAATACATTAATATAAGGAAGAATTTCACCCATAATCTTTGAGAAAACGCCGCTCGCATAAGAGCTGTGCGCCTGTTCGGGACCCGGCGGAAATCCCGGCTCGTCGATGATAACGTAGACGACCACCTGCGGATCGCTCACCGGAGCAAATCCGGCAAAGCTGACCAGGTAACGCCCGGACTTTCTGGGGAGTTTCTCTGCCGTTCCCGTCTTTCCGCCGACCTCATAACCCGCAACGGCTGCCGCAGATCCCGTTCCGTTTGCAACGACCTGGAACATCGCTTCCTTTAAGAAACTTGCCGTGGACTGAGAAACGGTCTCCCGCACCACAACAGGATCTTTTTTCTCTACCACGGAACCGTTCTCATTGAGAATCTGGCGAACCACATGGGGCTGATAGTACGTTCCGCCGTTGACCACAGAGGAGAGAGCTGCCGCCATCTGCACCATTGTCACCGTGTATCCCTGTCCGAATGAGCTCGTCGCAAGCTCCACCGGTCCCATATTGTCCGCGTGATAGATCAGATTCGTCGTATCCGCCTCACCCGGAAGATCAATTCCCGTCTTCTCGCCAAATCCAAAGATCTCTTGATACTTTGCAAAACGATCCACTCCCATGCTGGAAGCCATCTGCATTAACGCCACGTTGCAGGACTTCATCAACGCCTGCTGAACGGTCAAGGTTCCGTGACCCACGATTCGCGATACGCAATAGATGTCGCGGCCGCCCACATGGAGGTGTCCGTTGCAGACGTAGGTCTCATTTCCCGTGAGAACGCCTTCTTCCAGTCCGGCTGCCACCGTAAAGATCTTGGCAGGCGATCCCGGTTCATAGGTGTCGCTGATTATAAAGTTTCTCCACCGCTGGTTCCAGGCAACCTGTGTGCCAAGACTGACGATGTCTTCTCTTTTGTAATAATCCGGAACCTGATCCTCTGTGATTGCAGTGCCGTTCTTGCGCTTGTAATCTGCGGCAGCCTCAGTGAGTCCCAACGCATACAGCTCATTTTCCGTGTAACGATCTCCCAGATCTCTCGGATTATTCAGATCATACGCGTCACTGGAAGCCATTGCCAGAATCTCACCGTTGTTCGGGTTCATCACAATCGCCGCCGTGCGCTTACTTCCGATCGTATTCTGCCACTCGTCCACATACTTCTGGGCAATGTTCTGGATGTTGATGTCAAGCGTGGAGACCACGGTGTTGCCGTTGATCGCAGGTTTTACCACGCCTTCGAGATTATTGCTGTCGTCAAGGTATCCGTACTCTCTTCCATTGACTCCGACCAGCTCGTCATTGTAATATTGCTCAATACCGCCCGTTCCCGAACTTCCGTCTCCGCTGGAAAAGCCAATCATAAAGCTGCCCATCGAGTCATAGGGGTAGATTCTGCGATACTCGTCCTCAAACCAGAGACCGACAACCCTCTTTACCTTCTCATTCTCATCTTCGCTTGCCTTGTAATCCTCATTCTTGCTCTGAATCAATGCTTCAAGCTCATTCTTCTGGTCATAGCTCAGACGCCGTCCGCCTTTATAGCGCAGGTAATACGATTTGGAACCTTTTTCCAGTATCATGTTGCGAAATTCGTTCGCGTCAACGCCAAAATACTCCGAGAGCAGATCCGCCGTGGGTTGAAGGTAGCGTTCATTCTTTGCCGTATCGTCATCGTATGCAAGAATCTGGCTCGGATCAATGACGAGGTTGTACACCTTCTCACTCATCGCGATAAACGTCCCGTTTCGATCCACAATGTCGCCGCGCTTGTAGGGAATCACGCGGTTTGCGTACTTGCGCTGTCTCTGGGAGAGCACAATCTTGTAATAGCTGTCACCGTTTGTGTCGATGATATGGTAAATCACTCCAATTAAAGCAATTAAAGCCAACGAGATCAGGAGTCCTGCCACCGCCAGCTTATTCATCATATACTCTTGAAATTTTCTTTTGAAAACGCGGGAAGTTTTCTTCTCCCCGCGTTTGCCGTTCTTAGTGTTCTGGGATGTCTTCATTTTGTCGTACATACTGGCTCTCCGTCTTGTCAAACAACAATACCTGGTTCTTGCCCGCATACACCATTCCGAGTTCCTCGGTCGCAATCCGATAGATCTCGTTTAAGTCCATGCTGGCGTTGATGTTCGTCTCCAGTGCGTCGTTTTCCGAGCGAAGCGTCTCCAGACTGGTCTCTTTCTGTTCAATATCGTTCATTCTCTCCGTTAAGATGGATTGCTGATGCAAGTAATTGACACACAGCACCACCGTAACCAGGGAAGCCGCGCTGAGCATCAGCACATAGGGTAGGTTTAAGCCGAGTGCCTTTGCCTGACTCCTTCTCTGACCCTTCGCCGCCTGATTGCGCGCACGTTTCTTCGGTTGCTGGCGAACCTGACGCCGTTCTTCTCTCTGTGGTTCCAACTTGGGAGCCGCAGATCCCCCGACATATGCCCCCCTTGCAACTCGCTTTTCTCTCTCAGATGTCGTTCTTCTTGACGCCATATTACCCTTCCTCCTTCCCAAATTTCTTCCCTTTTGTACCGGTCAGGCGCGCCGTCACGCCCGCTCAAAAACACGCAATTTCGCGCTCTTTGCTCTGCTGTTCTCTTCCATCTCCTGCTCACTCGGAAGAATCGGTTTCCTCGTAATCACCCTCCCCTTGCTCTTCTTGCCGCAGACGCAGACCGGAAAGTCCGGCGGGCAGGTGCAGGGATTTTCATTGAGCCGGAAACGGTTCTTGACAATCCGGTCTTCCAGTGAGTGGAAGGTGATGATGCTCAAGCGTCCACCCGGATTTAGAAGGTCAATCATCGTATCAATCGACTGCTCCAGGACTGCAAGTTCCGCGTTCAGCTCGATTCGGATCGCCTGAAACGTCCGCTTTGCGGGGTGTCCTCCAGTCGCCCGAACTTTTGCCGGAATCGCAGCCTCAATGATCTCGCACAGCTCCCCGGTCGTCTCGATGGGGTGTTTTTCGCGCGCTCTTGCGATGTGCTTTGCAATATTTTTCGCGAAACGATCCTCGCCGTAGTCGCGAATGATCCGGTACAGATCCATCTCGTCGTATCCGTTGACAATGTCTGCCGCCGTCTTGTCGTTGCGCTGATCCATCCGCATATCAAGCGGCGCATCCACTCGGTAGGTAAATCCGCGCTCCGGCGTGTCGAGCTGGTACGAGGAAACGCCCAGGTCGAGGTAGATTCCATCCACCCGATCAATTCCAAGATTTTCCAAAACCGTGCGAATGTTCCGATAATTGTCCCGGACAATCGTCACCTTGTTCGCAAATGGCTGTAGCCGCTTTGTTGCTGCCAGAACGGCGTCTCCGTCCTGATCGATGCCGATGAGGTGTCCATGCTCCAAGTGACTCGCCACTTCAAACGCATGGCCGCCGCCGCCCAGGGTACCATCCACATAGCAGCCGCCGGGGATAATATGTAAACTCCCCACTGTCTCATTCAGAAGCACCGACTTGTGTGAAAATGTCAGTTCTTCCATTTTTTCCTCCATATTACTAAGAGCGTTGGCATTGGCGATGCCAACGCCAACTACTGTTATTATACAGTTTACCATAATCTTGCCACAAACCGCAATATATATTTTTTGACACTCCCCATGCCTAAAGGCAGAGGGGCGTGTCAAAATGCAACATCATTTCGGAATTACTGGTATTTTTTTCAAAACTATGCTATGATTTTTTCAAATTCACAAAGAAAGAAGGTTATCCCCCAATGAACCAGACTTCCCCCAGCAGTCACCTCTATACGAATCGCCAGTTGACTGCCATGCTGCTCCCTCTGATGGCGGAACAGCTCCTCATCACGATGATGGGACTCGTCAACACCTTTATGGTGGCGCACGTCGGTTCCTACGCGATCTCCGCCGTCTCTCTGGTGGACTCCATCAACATTCTCTTTATCCAAGGTTTCTACGCACTCGGTGCCGGCGGCACCATCGTCTGCTCCCAATATCTCGGAAATAATCGTGTGGATCGTGCCACGGAGGCGGCCAGACAGACACTTTTTATCGTCACTTTGATCTCGGTCGGCGTGATGCTTCTGTGTATTGTCTTTGACAAACCCCTGCTTCGGTTGATCTTCGGAGAGGTGGATGAGGAAGTCTTTACGGCTTCACGCGTCTACTTTTTCTTCTCGGCTCTCTCCTATCCCTTTATCGCACTCTATGACTCCGGCTCCTCGATCTTTCGCGCGCAGGAGAATACCACCTTTCCCATGGCAATGTCCGGCGTGGCAAATGTCGCCAACATCATCGGAAATGTGATTCTGGTCATCGGATTTCAGATGGGCGTTGCGGGCGCAGCGATCTCCACGCTCTTTGGACGCGCGCTGTGCGCGCTTCTCGTCCTCTGGAAGCTCTCCAAAAAGGGCGATCCCAAGCAGCCCATTTGTGTCAACCACTATCTGTCCATTCGCCCAAACCGTGATCTGATCCGTCGAATCTTACGCATCGGAATCCCGTCCGGCATCGAGAACAGTATGTTCCAGTTCGGAAAACTTGCCATCCAGTCCAGTGTCTCCACTCTGGGCGTCACTGCAATGGCGGCAAATGCCATGGCAGCAAACTTTGAGTCCTTCAACGGCGTTGCCGGAGTCGGTGTCGGCATCGGACTAATGACCGTGGTCGGTCACTCCCTGGGAGCCGGACGAAAGGACGAGGCAAATTATTACATCAAGAAATTCTGCCTGATTGCGGAATTTTCCATTGCCGCCAGCTGCCTGCTTCTCTATGTGCTCGGTCGCCCCATCGTGGTCGCCTCCGGCATGGAGACCGAGGCCATGAACCTCTTCTTCGTGCTCCTCGCCTTCATCTCCATCGTAAAACCCATTATCTGGGTTCCCTCCTTCATTCCGGCATACGGAATGCGCGCCGCTGGGGATGTCAAGTACTCGATGCTCGTCTCCTGCCTGTCCATGTGGTTCTGCCGCGTGGCATTAACCATTTTCCTGATCCGCGTCATGGGCTTTGGCCCGGTGGCTGTCTGGATCGGAATGTTTACTGACTGGCTGATTCGAGGCATTTTCTTCCTGCACCGGTATCTGAGCAAAAAGTGGTTGAATTGTAACGTACTGTAACACACAAAATGCCCGAAGACTTCCAAAGAGCCTCCGGGCATTTTTCGATCACATTCTCAACTTTTCTTGCGTAATTTCTTGTGTTCATACGAGAGCACACCGATGGAGGCGCCCACCAAAGCCGCTGATAGCAGCTGTGAGACGGCAAGGCTCGTTCCGGGCAATTTCAGCTGGTCGGTGCGAAGTCCCTCAATCCAGTAACGCCCAAATCCGTAGCAGAGAAAGTAAATCCAGAGCATTTCCCCGGTAAACTTCTTTCTCTTGCGATACCAGAGCATAAACGCCAACACGCAGAGATTCCAGACCGACTCGTAAAGAAAGGTCGGGTGAACCTGAATATACGCCACGCCGTCCTCCACAATTTGGTGATCCAAAAGCTCCTGCGAGATCATCGAGGGATTGACAAGGCTCATCTTGATACGCATGGCAAAAAGACTGTCTGTGTATCCGCCAAATGCCTCGGTGTTGAAGAAATTTCCCCATCGCCCAATAATTTGACCGGTGATAAGTCCGAGCACACCGGAGTCCGCCATGGAGAAAAAGGACAGGTGGCGCACACGCGTAAAGACAATCAATGTCAGAACCGCTCCGATCACACCACCATAGATCGCCAAGCCCCCGGCACGCAAGTTCAAGATCTGCAACAGATCATCCTTGTAATTTGCCCAGTCAAAAATCACATAGTAAAGGCGCGCTCCGATGATGGAGCAAATGATGGCATATAGTGCGAAATCCAGATAAGTGTCCGGATTCTGCCCTCTGCGCTTTGCATCGCTTGCCGCCACTGCCATTCCTGCAAGCATTCCACACGCAATGATAATCCCATAATAGGCAACCCGAAATCCAAAGATGCTCACACTGTTTCTCAGATGCTGTATGGTAATTCCCAGATGAACAAAACTAAGATCCGCTCCGTTCATAAAGTTCTCCTTTCGTTCGCTTTTGCTCCCTATTCTAACCTCTGAAAAGGGAAAATGCAAGGAAATAAAAAATCCTGCGATCCAGAGCGGAGTGTTTTTTGCTTCAAAAAAGGAGCCACGATTGCGGCTCCTTTGTAGTCATCTGTGAAATTACAGGCAGCTTGCGTATGCAGCTTTCGCGCCCTGGGTGTGGATCAGTTTGAGATCCTCAACCACCTTTGCCTCCAGTCCGGCAATCTGGGTCAGATCCTGATCCCACATCTTCTCATTGGTCAGAACCGCATGAACCAGCTCTTCCTCGGAGTCATTCTTGTGGTCGTTGTAGAACTCCAATACCCAACGATCATCGCTCACGGTGTACTCGTTTCCTGCGGGACGCTTGCAAACGAGACCTGCGTCGGTCAGGGACTGAATGTCATTGCTGTAAAATGCAATGTAAGCAGCCAGAGACATGGTCAGGCAAACGGGAAGCTCGCCCTTCTCGTTGATGTACTCCAGGAAAGAAGGCATATTTCTTGCCTTCCACTTGGAGGTGGAGTTTAAGGAAATGCTCATCAGCTCATGGTTTACGAAGGGGTTGTTGAAACGGTCGGAAACCGCAGCAGCAAACTTCATCAAATCGTCCTTGTCCAGAGGCAGGGTAGGAATCACCTCATCATAGAGCATCTTGTTCATGAAGCCCTTGATGGTCTCGTCGTTCATGCAATCACGAACGATGTTCTCGCCAGCCAGGTAAGCACCCAGAACGAATCCGGTATGCGCACCGTTTAAGATACGAACCTTTCTCTTCTTGTAGGGGCTCATATCGGGGGTCACAAATACCTTATCCAGCAGTCCAGCCTTCTTAAAGGGCAGAACGTCGTTTAACTTCTCATCGCCCTCGATTACCCAAACACCGAACACCTCGCCGACGTCGGTCAGGGGATCTTCGTAGCCGTTCTTTGCGTCCAAAGCAGCAACCTCAGCAGCATCACGGATGCGGCCGGGAACGATACGGTCTACCAGAGAACCGCAGAAGGTGCAATCCTCGTTGACATACTTCTTGAAGCCATCCTCTAAGCCCCACTGCTCAATGTACTGGTTGACACACTTTAACAGCTCCTTGCCGTTGTTGTCGATCAGCTCACAAGCCAGCATGATGATTCCGGGCTTCTTGGCCTGATAACGGTGGTAGAGAACCTGAGTCAGCTTTGCGGGGAAGCTGGAAGGCGGACAGTCATCCTGCTTGCAGGAAGGATCATACTGGATTCCGGCCTCAGTGGTGTTAGAAACGATGATCTCTAAATCATCACTTGCAGCAACCTCCATCAGCTTTTCGTAGTCGTCCTTCTCGTAAGGATTCAGGCAGTTTGCAACGCTGGAGATCACGCGCTTGTCGTCGATCTTCTGTCCGTTTTCGCTGCCGCGCAGGTACAGTGTGTAAAGTCCTTCCTGCTCATTGATCATCTTTGCCAGTCCGGGAGCGATGGGCTGTACCAGGCAGCACTTGCCGTTCCAGTCTGCCTTCTCGTTCGCCAGATCAAACCAGTAATCTACGAATGCACGCAGGAAATTTCCCTCTCCAAACTGTAAAACCTTTACCGGAGCGTCCTTTAAGATATATCCGTCGTATCCAGACTTCTCCAGTACCTCATAATTCAAAAGTGCCATCGTTATAACGTCCCCTTTCGTGATTGATAACTATTTCATCTGCATTCTATTCTAGCACACTTTTTTCCAAAATTCAAACAGAAAATGTAAATGCTTTCATCAAAAATTTCCTGCTATTTTTGGTGAAAATGGCGATTCACTTTCCAAAGTTTTTGTAAGCGTTTACAATCCATACGGTTCCGTCTCGCTTCTGGCGTTTTCTTCCCATCATAGACCCAGTCGTTTTCCAGGTTTTTCTAGGATTTGCGCGGGTTTTTAGGTTTTGAGAGTTCACGCGGTCTTTTTACTTTTTTGGAGTTTGTACGGTCGTTCGGTTGGAATCTGGAATTGATCTTGGTTTTCCAGGGATTGTGTGTGTTTGCTTTTCGGTGGGATCCGATCGTTGGTTGAAATCTTTGATCTCCAAAAATTATAAGGTTTTCATTCATTTTTCTTCTATTGCATGGAAAAAAGTTCATCACAAATCCTTCTTTTGTGGTACAATGGCAACGAACGTTATTCCAAAGGAAAACGCATCGTATTGGTTTTGTAATCTTTATTCGATCAGCCAGTGATGTCCCATCGTGCCGACCAAAAGGCGGCAACGCGCGCAGACCTCATTTCTTTTGGTGCGTCTATTTTCGGAATTCGTTCGGTCACAAATCACCCTTGCACCGTCATTGGACGAGAGGAGAATTATCATGAGAAATCACTTTCAAAAAACCCATTTTATGGTAGAGTTGGCTTTGATGGTCGCGATCATCTTTGTCATGGCGTTCACGCCGCTTGGATATTTTCGCACCCCAGCCCTTTCCATCACCTTTTTAACCGTTCCCGTATCCATCGGAGCAATGATGCTTGGTCCTACGGGCGGCGCGATCTGCGGGTTCGCATTCGGTCTAAGCAGCTTTATCCAGAATTTTACCACACCATTCGGTATGGCACTCATTACCATCAATCCGCTTGCAACTTTCATCACCTGCGTCGGTGCTCGGGTGCTGGACGGATTTTTATGCGGTGTGATTGCGCGGAAAATAAAACCACGCTCAGAATCCGCGTCCCGCCTTGTGGTAAGCCTCTCCTGCCCTATCTTAAATACGGTGTTTTTCATGTCACTGCTTGTACTTTTCTTCTACAACAGCGACTACATCCAGGGCTTTGTCTCCACGCTCGGCGTCGCCAATCCATTTTCCTTTATCCTTGCCTTTGTTGGAGTTCAAGGAGTCATCGAAGCCATTGTCTGCTTCCTGATCTCCAGTACCATCTCCCGACCACTTGAGAGAGCTTTGAGGGGAAAGATTGCGGTAAAGTAATCGGGAGTTTATATGATACAAAACTTTCTACTCACACGCCTCTTACGAGGCGGGGGACTTCTTGCTAAATCATGTTAAAACAGAATCCAGCAAATCCAAACACTCAGAAAAAAACAGTGGTAAATCTCCTTGTTTTGAATGAGAATAATGATTGGGTAAAGTTTTCATCGCAAGTTAATGTTGCCACAAAAATAGGACCTTTCGTATGAGCGAATGGTCCTATTCCATATGATTCCAGCCTCTCTTTTTTTGCTCTCTTTAGTTGAATCCATAAATCTTTTGACTGATCTTGTAGCCCGTAATCAAGATTTTTCTTCCGACGGTTCCCGGCAGATTGCATCCCTGTCCGAGGAATCCGCAGCGCAGCCGCAGATACGTCGCAAAGTTCTTCTTCTTTGCATACTGCCACAACTCTTTTTTCTTCTCCAGATTCTCCTTTGTCCCAGATTTTACTGCCAGCACGGAGCAGATCGTCATCATAATATCCAGATACGAAAGCATATAATTGCGTAACTTTCTATTTCGGATCTTTGT
>Cebus_capucinus_imitator_PRJNA485217_SSR096__coassemble_244_pt1 | contig 42872 bp, 47 predicted proteins | sample Cebus_capucinus_imitator_PRJNA485217_SSR096__metabat2_high_PE_003 | metagenome-assembled genome bin Cebus_capucinus_imitator_PRJNA485217_SSR096 | reverse complement strand
GCGATTGTGGCGGCTGCCATTGTCTTAATCGCAATCAACACGCATCACCTCTTTACGAGCTGGGGCGAGACCTTCCACCACGCGCTGTTTCAGGTTTCCTCGATCATCACCACGACCGGATACGCTTCCGCGGACTTCAACCAATGGCCAGAGTTTTCCAAGTGCATTTTGTTGCTCTTGATGTTCATCGGAGCGTGCGCCGGAAGTACGGGCGGCGGAATCAAGGTCTCCCGTATCATGATCGGTTTTAAGGAGATCATGAAGGAGATGAGAAGCGTAATCCATCCCAGAAGCGTGAAAGTGATCAAGTTTGAGAACAAGCCGCTCGATCACGGAATGCTGCGTTCCATCAATGCCTTTTTCCTGCTCTATATGTTGATCTTTGCTGCTTCTGTGCTGATTGTGAGCTTGGATAATTTTGACTTTATGACGAGCTTCTCCGCCGTTGCGTCCTGTCTGAATAACATTGGGCCCGGACTGGGAGAAGTAGGCCCCATGTCAAACTTTGGCGTGCTTTCCCCGCTTTCGACCGTTGTTCTGACCTTTGATATGCTGGCAGGGAGGTTGGAGCTGTTCCCGGTTCTTGTGCTGCTTTCTCCCGGAACGTGGCGCAGACACTAAGGATGATCTGGAAAATGCTTGCCGTGGGAGGAGTCCTGCGGCAAGTGGCAGAAGAAAGCAGAAAAAAACGAAAAAAGGGCGGATTCGCAGGAGTTCGCTCTTCTATCTTAATTACAATACCTGATATTGCGTGAAGGAAATTATAAAAACTAAAAAACTTTATCTTCAAGTTGGGAGGTTTACCTATGCAGAATCGTCGATATTCCGAATATCTATCAGAGCCAATTCGCGTCATCACAGAAAGCTATATGCAGGATAAGAGAGGAAGCTCTGCCGACAGTCAAAGAAATTTCAAATACGCCTTGAATCAACTGGCGGATTACCTAGAAAAATCGCCGGAACAGATGAAGAGAGAGGACTTGAACCGTTTTTTTGACTATCTGCGGATGGAGAAGGGCAACCGAAACAATACGCTGGTGATTAAAAAGCGGATGCTTCACGCATATTTTACTTATCTGGAACAGGCAAAAGAGGCGTACCATTTTCAGACGGACTTTGCGTCGCTTCTCGATGAAGTGAATCTGGAGACATATGAAAATCAGGTGCAGGAGGAAAATGTCTCGTTCGTTGGAGACATCCACAACTTGATGATGTATTTGCAGGAAAATGCCGACTGGGCGTTGCTTCTTGCAGTGGAGCTGAGCGTGCGTTACGGGATGAGTTCGTCGCGAATCATCGGACTGACGAGAGAAGATCTCTTTCAGACAGACGGGCGGTTTTATCTGAGGACGCCAAAAAAGCCGTACCAGATGAAGCAAGACATTGAGCTTCGTGACGAGACGGTTCAGCTCTTCTTAAAAGCGTGTTCCCCGAAAAATACTTACATTTTCTCGTCTCAGCGCGGGGGCGGACAGCTCTCGCTCAGAAGACTTCAACAGCAGCTCTCAGATGCAGCAAAAGCCGTCTGCAATGAGTCGGTTTCCTTGAATAAATTGAGAAATGCCTGCGTGGCGTACCTGCTTGCGGAGGGGGCGTCTTACCGAGAGATTGCAGCAATGACGGGATCTCCGGAAAATATGATGTTTCGCTATCGTCAATGCACAAAAAATCTGGCAGATGCTGCGACACGATACCGCGGAGTTCCACTGGAATAGCGCAGAAAAATTTGAAGAAGACGTTGACAAATGTTTTTTCAAATGTTATTATATAAAGGTATGCCGCACAACGAGGCTAAAGCGTTCAACTCGTTTGAACCGCCGAAGTTGGCGAGTAATGATAATAGGAGGTGCCTTTCATGTACGCGATTATTGCAACAGGTGGCAAGCAGTACAAGGTTTCTGAAGGCGATGTCATTAAGGTAGAGAGACTGGGCGTAAGCGCAGGCGAGACTGTGACTTTTGACCAGGTTCTGGCAGTAAACAACGGCGAGCTGCAGATCGGATGCCCCACCGTTTCCGGTGCAACAGTTACCGCAACTGTTGAGAAAGAGGGCAAGGCTAAAAAGGTGATCGTTTACAAGTATAAGCGCAAGACCGGCTATCACAAGAAGAACGGTCACAGACAGCTTTATACTCAGGTAAAGATCGAGAAGATCAACGCCTAATCTATGATTCAGGTCAGTATATGGGAGCGTTCGACTGAGAATGGCAGCGTGTTTGCTGGGATTGACCTTGCAGGACACGCCGGGTTTGCCGAGAGCGGGCAGGACATTGTCTGTGCAGCTGTTTCGGCACTGGTATTAAATACCGCCAATTCCATCGAAGCGTTTACCCAAGACGGATTTGAGGGTCAGGTGGATGAGGAGAACGGAGGATTTACCCTTCGATTCACCGAAGATCCAAGCCCCGAATCGCAGCTCCTTATGAGTTCTCTTGTTCTGGGACTTCAGAACATTGAGAAGGAATATGGAGAAGAGTACATTATCATTCGGTTTGAGGAGGTGTAAGAATATGTTTCAGATGAACCTTCAGTTATTCGCTCATAAAAAGGGTGTTGGTTCTACCAAGAACGGCAGAGATTCCGAGTCCAAGCGTCTTGGAGCCAAGAGAGCGGACGGACAGTTCGTTCTGGCAGGCAACATTCTGTACCGTCAGCGCGGAACTAAGATCCATCCCGGTAACAACGTAGGTAAGGGCGGCGACGATACCTTATTTGCATTGGTAGACGGAGTTGTGAAGTTCGAGAGAAAGGGCAGAGACAAAAAGCAGGTTTCTGTTTATCCGAGAGCGATCAACGAATAATGACAGACAGACGGACTCCATACAGATTTGTATGGAGTCTTTTTACACTATGAAATGAGGTGCAGTATGTTTGCCGACAGCGCAAAAGTTTTTATCAAATCCGGAAAAGGCGGCGATGGCCATGTGAGCTTCCGCAGAGAGCTTTTTGTTCCGGCCGGAGGTCCTGACGGCGGAGACGGCGGAAAGGGCGGAGACATCATTTTCCAGATAGACGAGGGCATGAACACGCTGATGGATTTCCGTCACGTCCGCAAGTATGTGGCACAGGCAGGAGAAGAGGGCGGAAAGCGCAAATGTCACGGAGCCAACGGCTCTGATCTGGTCATCAAAGTGCCGGAAGGCACGGTCATCAAGGATTTTGAGTCCGGAAAGGTGATCGCCGATATGTCGGGTGAAAACCGTCGTATGGTCATCTTAAAGGGCGGAAAAGGCGGACTGGGCAATATGCACTACGCCACTTCCACCATGCAGGCCCCCAAGTACGCGCAGCCCGGACAGCCTAGCCAGGAGCTTTGGGTTCAGCTGGAGTTAAAGGTGATCGCTGACGTGGGTCTTGTAGGATTTCCAAATGTTGGAAAGTCTACCTTGATCTCCAGAGTCAGCAACGCCCGCCCGCAGATTGCAAATTACCATTTTACCACGCTCAATCCGCATCTTGGTGTTGTGGATCTGGGCGAGGGAGCCGGATTTGTCATGGCGGACATTCCCGGTCTGATCGAGGGAGCTTCCGAGGGCGTTGGTCTGGGACATTCCTTCCTTCGCCACATCGAGCGCACCAAGGTGCTGATTCATGTGGTGGACGCAGCTTCCGTTGAGGGGCGCGATCCGGTGGAGGATATCCGTACCATCCGCAAAGAGCTGGAAGCCTACAATGCCGACCTTCTGACACGCCCGCAGGTCATCGCAGCGAACAAGCTCGATGCACTGAGCGAGGAAGAAGCCGAGGAGACTCTGGCTCGCATCCGCAAAGAGTTCCCGGACATGGACATTTTCCCAATCTCTGCTGTAAGCGGCAAAGGCGTAAAAGAGCTTTTGTACGCGGTGAGCGAGCTGCTCAAGCACGCTAAGCAGGAGACCGTGGTATTTGAGCCTGAGTTTGAACCGCAGTTTGAGGGAGACAGAAACCTTCCCTACACCGTGGAGAACCCAGAGCCGCACGTCTTTGTGGTGGAAGGACCGCGTATCGAGAAAATGCTTGGCTATACCAATCTGGATTCCGAGAAGGGATTTGATTTCTTCCAGAAGTTCCTCAAGAACTCCGGTATTCTGGACGAGCTTGAGAAAGCCGGAATCGAGGAGGGCGACACGGTTCGGATGTACGGTCTGGCCTTTGATTATTACAAATAATAAGGAGAACAACATGACGAGCAAACAGCGTTCTTATTTGAAGGGCCTGGCGATGAACATCGACCCGATTTTCCAGATTGGAAAGTCTTCCCTGACTCCTGAGATCACGCAGGCGGTCAGCGAAGCTCTGGAAGCCAGAGAGCTGATTAAGATCACGGTGCTCAAGAACTGTCTGGACGATGGCCGCTCCATCGCGGAAGTGCTTGCAGAGCGCACCCATTCTCAGGTGGTTCAGGTGATCGGAAGAAAGATTGTTCTGTATCGCCCGGCAAAGGACGAGACAAAGAGAAAGATTGTACTGCCTGCATAAGAGGCAGTTTCTGTCTGCGGAGGACACCATTCATGGCAAGAATCGGAATCATGGGCGGAACATTTGACCCAATCCACAATGGACATCTGATGCTGGCAAAACAGGCGATGGGAGAGTATGATCTGGATGAAGTCTGGTTCATGCCTTCCGGACATCCGCCCCACAAGAAAGACCATGCGGTGACGGATGCAAACACACGCGCCGAGATGGTTCGCTTGGCGATCCGGGGATTTTCCCGCTTTGTGTGTTCGGAGTTTGAGATCACGCGCTCTGGCAATACCTACACGGCGCAGACACTCACGCTTCTAAAGCAGGAATATCCGGAGGATACGTTCTGTTTCATCATCGGAGCGGATTCGCTCTATCAGCTGGAACGGTGGTATCACCCGGAGATTGTGATGGAACTTGCGGAGCTTCTCGTTGCCGGACGCGCATACAATCAGGAACACCGGGATTTCGGGGAACAGATCGCCTGGTTAAAGAGCCGTTATGGGGCAAAGATTCGTCCGCTTCATTGCGGTCAGATGAACATTGCCAGCGCAGAGATTCGCCAGATGGTGAGAGACAAAAAAGACATCCGCGCACTTGTCCCAAAGGCAGTGGCGGATTACATCAAAAGCCGCGGCTTGTACGCGGCTGACTGACTTCGGAGGAAAGACCATGGAGAACCAATTCGGAGAAGTGGAACTGTTGCGCCGCAAGATGAAACGCCGTCTGGCGTCCGGGCGTTATGAGCACTCGCTGAGTGTATCTTTCACCTGTATGAATCTGGCGATGCGTTACGGTTACGACATGGACCGCGCTGAGATTGCGGGACTCTTGCACGATTGTGGGAAATGTTTCCCTGAGGACATCATTTACAAGAAATGTCTCAAACACGGCATTGAGGTGACGCCGGAGGAGGCAAAGGCAAAAGCCGTGCTTCACGCCAAGTACGGAGCGTGGCTTGCAAAGAACAAGTACGGAGTCAATGATCCGGAGATTCTGAGCGCGATTGCCTGTCATACCACAGGGAAGCCGCAGATGACCACGCTGGATAAAATCCTCTATATTGCAGATTACATTGAGCCGCGCAGAAACAAGGCACAGAACCTTCCCACGATCCGTGCGATGGCATTTGAGGATCTGGATCGAACCATGTTCGCGATTCTGAACGGCACTTTGAGTTACCTGGAGAAGAAGGGAAGTGCCATTGATTCCATGACTCTGCAGGCTCACCAATATTTTCGCGAGCTTTTGAAAGGAGAGTAACACATGGATCATTCCAAAGAGATGGCAAAGATCGCCTGGGAGGCACTCAGCGACAAGAAGGCCGGAGACATCAAGGTGATTGATATTCGCCAGGTAACGGTGATGGCGGATTACTTCATCATCGCAGATGGTTCCAACCCCAACCAGGTACAGGCGATGGCGGACAGCGTAGAAGAGAAGATGGCACAGGCCGGATATGAGTTAAAGCAGACAGAAGGATACCAGAGTGCGAACTGGATTCTTCTCGATTACGGCGATGTCATCATTCACGCGTTCAACCGTGAAGACCGCCTGTTCTACGATCTGGAGAGAATCTGGAGAGACGGCAAGACGTATGTAGACATCGACGAGCTGTAAATTTTATCATATAGAAAAAAGCACTCGTTCACGTTTCGAGTGCTTTTTGTTTGCCTAAATTATCCCATCCGGCGAAACAGCCCGATCACCTTGCCCTGAACATCCACGCTGTCCGTGATAATCGGCTCCATGTGGTCATTCTCCGGCTGAAGGCGGTAATGCCCGTCCTCCTTAAAGAAACGCTTTACAGTCGCGGAATCGCCAAGCAATGCCACGACAATATCGCCGTTTTGCGCGGCACTCGTCTGCTCTACCAGAATCTGATCGCCGTCCAGGATTCCGGCATTGATCATACTCTCACCCTTGACGCGAAGAAGAAACGTCGAGGTATTGGGCAGCATATCTGCCGGGATGGGGTAGTACTCCTCGATATTTTGCTGCGCCAGCAAAGGCTGCCCGGCTGCGACAGAGCCGACAAGAGGAACGGAGACCATCTCCCTGCGGTTGACGTTGAACGCGTCGTCGAGAATCTCGATGGCTCTCGGCTTTGTCGGGTCTTTGCGGATCATCCCAAGTTCTTCCAAACGGGACAGGTGCGAGTGAACGGAGGAGGTGCTCTTCAGGTGCACTGCCTCGCAGATCTCGCGAACCGCCGGCGGATACCCTTTCTTGCGGATACATTCTTTGATATATTCCAGAATTTCTTTCTGCTTCGCGCTGATTTTATCGTGAGCCATATCGTACTCCTCCTCAATTTGACAATTTTCCGTTCATGATATGGTTATCCTATCATAAAATTGAGAAAAATGCAAACTTTTGTTCGATTATTTTTCGCTTTCAGAAAATTCCTTATTGATAATTATTCTCGGATAGACCTCTTGAAATGGATCTTCAAATTTGCTATGATAGCTGTGTTGTTAGTTATAACTAACTTCGCAATATTATCGGAATAGACAAGAGGAGAGCAACGGATGAGCAGCGAGGCAATACAGCTTATGGCGGCGATGGATCGCCGTGCAGTGGAAAATCAGATCGGACTTCAATGCGCGCCACTTTTGACCGGAGTGAAGATTTCAAATCTCCTTGGCGTGGATAGAAGACAGAAAGCCGCAGTGCTGTTTTTGCTGCGTTCCACTGGGATTTCCTGCCGGCTTCTGTGTGAGTGCGGGGATCGGGCAAACTTTTTCCTGTACCGCAAAGAGGAGCTGGAAGCGTATCTGGGAAAACCCAAGGTGAGCGCGCTGATGCGTCGTTTCGGTTATCGTCCTGGTTTGACTCTTGATGCGATCTTTGAGCGGGTAGCAACGCGCTACGCGGCGCATATGCAGCAGAAAGATCCATTTCCCCATGAAATCGGACTTTTGCTCGGATACCCACCGGAGGATGTAGAAGGATTCATCCGTTACAAAGGTCAGCATTTTCTCTATTCCGGCTATTGGAAGGTCTATGCGAACCTTCCGGAGCGGCTTGCTGTGTTTGATGGATACGATCAGGCGAAAGAGACGATTGTGCGGCTCATGTCCGCCGGTTGGAACCTTCATCAGATCCTGGAACAGAACGCAGGTGCTCTGCGGCAAAATCAGATCGCAGTATAAGGAGGACGAAAGTCATGGATAAGATTTATGTGGTGTATTGGTCTCAGACAGGAAATACCGAGGCGATGGCAAATGCAATCGGTGAGGGAATCACCGCCGCAGGCAAGGAGGCAGCTGTTCTTGAGATTTCTCAGGCTTCTGCGGACGAGTTAAAGGCAGCAGGCGTATTCGCGCTGGGATGCCCCGCAATGGGCGCGGAAGAGCTGGAAGAGAGCGAGATGGAGCCCTTTATGGCTTCGATCGAGTCTGACCTGTCCGGCAAGAAAGTTGCCCTGTTTGGCTCTTACGGCTGGGGCGACGGCGAGTGGATGCGTACCTGGCAGGATCGCGTTGCGGCAGCTGGTGCGACAATCGTTGGCGGCGAGGGACTGATTGTCAACGAGACTCCCGACGATGACGCATTGGAGTCCTGCAAGGCACTTGGAAAAGCACTTGCCGAGGCTTAATCTTCTCGAAGTTTGACTTTATTACGGGCACTGCGCCTGCGCTGATCTTCCAGTGCGGCGTAGTGCTTTTTTGTCGTGTTCACATCCGAGTGACCGAGCACGTCCGCAACAAGATAGATGTCGCCCGTTTCCTGATAGAGAGCCGTGCCGTAGGTGCTTCGCAATTTGTGCGGTGTGATCGGCTTGAGAGGAGTGATGATTTTCGCGTACTTTTTGACGAGATTTTCCACGCTGCGAACACTCATCCGGCGATTTTGCAGGGAGAGAAAGAGTGCGTCCTCATCACCCGGTTCGGCAGACAGCTGCGCGCGCTGTTCGATATAATCGCCGAGTGCCTGTTCCACCTCATCGCCAAAATATACCGTCACTTCCTTGCCGCCTTTTCTAAAAATGCGGATTCCGCTGTTTTTGAAGTCCACATCTGTGATATTTAACCCCACACACTCTGATACGCGGATTCCCGTGCCGAGCAAAAGAGTGATGAGTGCCACGTCCCGGATTTTCGTCTTTTTGTGAAAGGCTTTCTGTTTTTCGGTCAAATGTTCCCCTTGCTCAATCTCGTCAAGCAAGAGAGCGACCTCGTCCGCGTCAAGGCGGATGATTTCCTTTGTGACGAGCTTTGGAAGCTCCAATCGGGAAGCTGGATTGTTCTGTAAGCGTTCCCGGTTATAAAAATACCGATAAAAACTCTTGATGGTGCTCAATTTCCGTTTGATGCCAAGTTCCTTGTTCATGACTTCCTGATTCTTGTCGTTGAAACGATACTTGAGGTATTCCGTGTATTCCTCAAAATCCGAGGAGACGAGCTGATCGAGGTGATCGAGCGTGATGTCACGAATCGTTTGATTCTTGAGAGCTGGATTTGCCTTCAAGAGAAACTCGAAAAATACTTTCAAGTCATACGCATACGCAATCCGTGTGCGTGAGGACGTGCGCGGTTCAATCCCACGGAAAAAATCTTTACAATACGGCGGAAGTTCATTTGCAAGTTCCCGCAGGCGCAGAATATTTTCTTTGTCTAATTGTTCGTGGTAGCTTAAATTTGCCATATTTTTCCAAATCAACACAACTCTTCGTTAAACTTGTGTTTCGCGAATAGTTAGATTGCTCCTTTCTTTTCGATTATACGATGGGGAAATTTTCCTGTCAAACGTTTTCGCGCTTTTCTTTACCGCTCTCTTTGTGTATAATGAGGAGGCAAAGGAGCTGAACTATGAAATTACAACGTCTTTTAAGTCTGGTGCGTCAGGCGATTGACCGCTACCAGATGATTGAGGAAAATGATCACATTGCGGTTGGAGTATCCGGTGGCAAGGACAGTCTCGCGCTGCTCTATGCTCTGGCAAATCTCAGACGCTTCTACCCGATTCCCTATCGCCTGACGGCTGTCACCGTGGATCTGGGACTTGGAAACTTAAACCTCGAACCGATTGCAAAACTTTGTGAGGAGCTGGGCGTTTCCTATGAAGTGATTCCAACGCAGATCGGCTCGATTCTTTTTGAGGCGCGTAAAGAGCAAAATCCCTGCTCTCTGTGTGCGAAAATGCGAAAAGGCGCGCTCAACAACAGAATTTTGGAACTTGGATGCAACAAGGTCGCTTATGCTCACCACAAGGACGATCTGATCGAGACGGCGATGATGTCGCTTCTGTACGAGGGACGTTTTTACGCCTTTCCTCCGGTCACACACTTGGATGAGACGAATCTTACGGTCATACGCCCTCTCATGCTGGTAAGCGAGGCGGACGTGATCGGATTTCGCAATAAGTATGAACTTCCAGTTTGCAAGAATCCCTGCCCGGTAGACGGGCATACCCGCAGACAGTATATCAAAGATCTAATCCGTCAAATACAAAAAGACAACCCTCATGCAAAGGATTGTCTTTTTCACGCCGTGGTATCCGGCAATATTCCCGACTGGCCCGGAGCTTAAACTCCGGGTCCTATTTCGTTCTCAGAAGCCCCAGAATCCGTTTGATTGGAAGAACCGGTATCTTGGTTGTCTGAACCATTCAAATTGATTCCTGACCCGTTCTGAGCGTTTTGAGAGCCATTTGCGATACCTGGTCCTTTCTCTTCACTCGTAGAATCGTTCTTAGGATTCAATTCTTCAATCAAAACATCCTCTGCCTCATTGGTGTTGATATTGGCGTTGGTATTGGTGTTCGCATTGGCATTGGCATCGTCTGCGTCGGTACTACTCTCGTCATCCGCGCCAATGGCATCGCTATCTGCCGTATCATCCGCGCTCTCTCCATTTTTCAGAAGATCCTCTTCTGTCGCAGCTTCCGTACTCGCCGCCGTCGTCTGCGCCGGCTTTGCCGACTGCTTTTTGGAAGAACCGCTGCCGGAACTGGTCGGAGCTGGTTTTCCCTCCTCGTAAAGTCCCGTCTCCTCCGAGATATGCTGGCTGATCTTCTTCACCGCGCTGGAAGGCTGATAATTTTCCACGCCATATAAGAATTGATGCAGCTGAATAACATTGCTCTCCAGAGTCGTCGGGATGACACAGTCCATGCGTCCCACCTTCTTTGTCTGACGCGACGTCGGGAAGCCCTGTGTCTCTCCCAGATGGTACTTGCTCACATTCTTTGCCATCGGAAGCACGTCATCCATGCCAATATCCGTGGAAAGCTGCGGAAGAACCGCAGATACGAGGCTGACCAGCGTCTTGTTGTCTGCCTGCTTTGCCTTCTCCAGTGCCAGAGAAACCACCTTCCTCTGCCGCTCCGTGCGCTGGAAATCCGTATCCATCAAACGCAATCTGCAATATGCCACTGCCTGCACACCGTCCAGATGGTTCATGCCTGCCTGCTTTAATTGATACGACCCAATCCCCGTGGAATTGACCGTCTCCGTGATAAACGCGTTGATGTACTTAAATTCCGCGTCCGTGATCTCCAGATCCACACCGCCTAAGATGTTAATCGCATCCGCAACCGCCTTCCAGTTAAACGTCGCATAATTATCCACCTTTAAGTCGAGATTCTCCTCCAGCGCGTGTACCGCCTGCTTGTGACCGCCCTTAAAATACGCCTCGTTAATCTTGTGGTACGTTCCCTCGGAATTGATCTTTAAGTAAGTGTCACGGAATACACTTGATAACTTAATATCTCCCGTCTCCCGGTCAATCACACAAATCATCTGCACATCGGCAAGTGCGTTCTTCTCCACACCTCCGTCTCTGGAGTCCACACCAAAGACTGCGATCGTCCACGTTCCAGTCTGGCGGTTGACGAATGCCCAGGCAAGATTTCCCACCCAGAGAACGAGAGCAACCAAGAAAATGGTGAAGATCATGCGAAGCCAGGAACGCTTCTTTTTCTTCTTGTGCTTATATTGCTGCTGTCCCTGCGGTCTGGAGTTTGCTCTCCTCTGCCCGCTCGTGTTTGCATTTCCTCTTCCGTTTCCCGCGCCGCCATTTGCACTGCGCGCTCGATTGGGCGAACTGCTCCGCTGAGAAGAAGCGGCAGATCTTTGAGAACTTCTCTGCGACGTCCCCGTTCTTCTCGCACTGCCAGAAGAAGATCGCGACGCACTCGAATTGGAACGAGAGGTGCGGCTTGTCCGGGAAGCACTCGGACGAGACTGCTGTCTGGCGTTTCGCTCGCGATTCATCGCACTTCTCGTCTGCCGCCGCAGAGCTTCCTCGTACGCATCGTAGTCGTCTTCTTCCTCGTCATCGTAATAATAATCCTCATCGTAATCTTCATCCAGCCAGTCCTCATCTTGTCGTCTTTTCGGTGTTCGGGTGCGTCTTGCGCGCATCCGCTCCAACTCATCGTCTCTCATACAAACTCCTCTCCCATCCTTAATCCAAAATCTTCCGGTAATATCCCCAGTCCGGGGTCACAATCCCAACTTCCACGTTGTTGATGTTTCCGCTCGTCTCCTGAATACATAACATCTGTCCTTCTGCCGTCCATCCAAGAAACATAACGACATGGGCGTTGCTTCCCGGACGAATGCAAATATCGCCCGGCTGAAGGTCTGCCTTGGTGATCGCCGTTCCGATCCCCGCAAGATTGCTGGTGCTCTCCGCTCCCAACCTCTGCCCCAACGCCGACCAGTAAAGCCAGCTGATCCAACCCGAACAATCCAGCCCGCGAAACCGCCTTCCGTCCACATCCGGCGAGATCACCGTTCCAAAATGATTTCTCTCATACCCGGCAGCATATGGCTTTCCACCCCAGTAATAGGGAATCCGTCCCACGGAAGAAAGCGCGTACCGCACAAGCGTCCGGCGCGATTCACTGATGGATTCCGGAAGCAGCTTCATATAAAGCGAGATCTCTGCACTTGTCAGGGGATTTCGCACCACGGCACTCTCCACGGTCAGCCCATACGACTCGTACCAGTCTTGCGAGAGCAAAGACGTGACCGCATCGCGCATTTCCTGCGTCCAGCCGCTCCAGTTCTCATCGGAAACATTTCCCAGAGAATCAAGAACATAAAGACTGTTCTTCTCACTCAAACCAGCCGCCTGCATCGAGACCTCAAGATCCGTGTGACCGGGACAAAAACGCTCCGTTTGGTTCTCCTGCGCGCCGCTAGAGACATCCGCAAGCGTCTCGGTCTCGGCATTTTCCTCAGAAATCAGCGATTGCTCGGCAGAGGCAGCCGAAACACCGGGACCTCCGTCCATCCCTTCCACGATCGCCTCTGCCGGAGTGGCAAGATTCTCTGCACTGCTTTCTTCATCAGCAACCGTCTCTGAAGTTTCTAACGACGCGGCAGTGGACTGCGTGCTCTCCGATGCAACGTCCTCGCATCCCTCACAATAATAGACGTCACTCTGGCTGGAAGTATAGCTGTGAGAACCTTCCCAGAGCGAGAGCGCGTATTGATTGAGCTCATCAAGACTCATCTGTGGATGCGCCGTATAATAGACATTCGTCAATGCGAGAATTTCCTTGATGTTGGAACGCCACTGGGAAACTTTTCCATCTCCGTCCAAGTACCGCGCCTTAATTCCCGTCACCGTGGGCGAGGAATACAGGTTATAAATCTCGCTGTTCCACTGCGACTCTCGGCTGGTCAGCGCGTCCGCAAGAAGCTGTGCGTAACTTGTCTCGGAATTTTCCGGGAAAATGGCGGCAAGGTTGAGCTGATCTGGCGATAAGGGAGCTTCCTCTGCCTGCGTCTCCTCTTCGACTGTCTGTGTTTCTTTCATTGTCTCAATCTGTGCTAAAGTCGCCTCATCGGGAGTGGCAAATGCGGCAGTTGCCGGGGTGGCGGCAAGCGGCATGGTTTGATATTTTGGCAAATGCACCGGGCGCAATGCGGCGACCGTGCTCACCAGACAGCCTGCCGCAGTCAGAACGATTGCGGCGGTCAGTTGACAATGATTGATTCTATTTTTCATCTGTTGTAATCCGATCCTTTTTGGCATTTTTGCCGCAAGCAATTATAACACAGGAAGCGACATAAGAACAGAGTGAAAATCTTAATAAAAATCTTAATAATTTTGAAATGTTGACGCATATTTTAGAATGCGCTATAATAACCGCGTTCAAAAACTGAATGAAAAGAGGAACACGCGATGTGCGGAATTATCGGATATACCGGCCCATTGGAGGCAAAAAAAGTACTCTTAGACGGTCTTGCCGGTCTGGAGTACCGAGGATATGACAGCGCGGGAATCGCCTACTTTGACGGAGATTCCCAGTTACAGTTAATCAAGGAAGTTGGAAAAGTCGCGGCACTGCGCGAATTGGTCAAAGAAAAGCATGACACGGCGCATTGCGGCATCGGTCACACACGCTGGGCAACCCACGGCGGCGTGACGGACGTCAACGCGCACCCCCATCAATTTGGTGTGGTGACGCTGATTCATAACGGAATTATTGAGAATTATCACCAGCTGACGGAGGAGTTTCACTTAGAAGGGAAACTTCGCTCCCAGACCGACACGGAGGTTGCGGCAGGTGTGCTGGACGCACTTTACAAAGAAGCGGCGGGCGATCCATTTCCCGCACTGCGCGCTCTCTCCGAGAAGTTGGAAGGCTCCTATGGCTTTTGCATCCTCTTTGCAGACCGCCCCGGTGAGATCTATGCCCTGAGAAATGTCAGCCCGCTCGTTGCTGCGTACACCCCTTCCGGCGCGATGATTGCCTCGGATCTGACGGCACTCATCCCCTACACCCGCGAATACTTTGTCGTCCCTGAAGACCACATCATTCGCCTGACGCCCTACAAGATCCGCGTGTATGAGCTGAACGGAGATCGTGTGGAACCGGAAATGATGCAAGTGAGCTGGGATACGGAGGCGGCAATGAAGAACGGCTACCCCCACTTCATGTTAAAGGAGATTCATGAACAGCCGGAAGCACTCAAAAACACGATTCTGCCGCGCTTTGCGAAAGGACTTCCGGACTTTTCCGACGATAAGATCCAGGATACCTTGTTCTCCGATTGCACGAATGTGCAGATTGTGGCGTGCGGAACGGCGATGCACGCGGGAATGACGGCGCGGGCGTTGATGGAACCGCTTCTTCGCATCCCGGTGACGGTGAGTATTGCGTCTGAGTTTCGTTACGGCGATCCGCTGGTCGATGAGCATACATTGACGATTGTGATCTCCCAGTCCGGCGAGACGATCGACACGCTGGCCGCACTTCGTCTGGCGCAGAGTCTTGGTTCTAAGACGCTTGCAATCGTCAATGTGAAGGGTTCCACGATCGCCAGAGAGAGCGACTATGTGCTCTACACACACGCAGGTCCGGAGATTGCGGTGGCAAGCACCAAAGCATACTCCGTACAGCTTGCGGCTCTCTACATGGTTTGCTGTCGGATGGCATATGTGCGCGGAAAGTATACGCACGAGCAGGCAGAATCGTTTATGACGGGACTTCTTGACGCGATTCCGGCGATGGAGCAGATGATTCGCCAGAAAGATACGATTCGCCTTCTCACCGATCACCTGATCCAGAAGCCCGATACCTTCTTTATCGGGCGAGGACTGGATTACGCATTTTCCCTGGAAGGCGCGTTAAAGCTCAAGGAGATCTCCTACATTCATGCAGAGGCGTATGCGGCAGGCGAGTTAAAGCACGGAACGATCGCCCTGATCACGCAGGATGTCCCGGTGATCGCCATTGCGACGCAGGATCGCATTTTTGCAAAGACCATCTCCAATGTGCGTGAAGTGCGGGCAAGAGGCGCGTTTGTAATCCTGCTCACAAAGGAGAGCGCGAACGTGGACGATGCGATTGCACAGGAACATATCTGCATCCCGGATGTGGCGGATACGTTCACGGTATTCCCGATCGCGGCAGTGCTTCAGTTGATTGCCTACTACGCAAGTGTAGGAAAGGGACTGGACGTGGATCAGCCGAGAAACTTGGCAAAATCTGTGACCGTGGAGTAAGAAGAAAAAGTATAAAATAGAATCCTGCGAGCAGGATTCTCCGCCTGCGGCGGGTCGCGTAAGCGGCATCTTCCAATCCGCCGCAGTGCGATCCACAGCGGAGCGTTTTTTATTTCATAGGGCGCAGTTTCCTATGAAATAAAAAAGCGGCTCATTTTTTGAGCCGCTTTGGGTTTGTTTCCTCTTAGATTCCTCTCTTGTGCTGGGTCTTGATCTTGGCAAATTCCAGGATCAGATCGGCCGCGCCCTCGATTCCGACGGAGCTGCTGTTTAAGCACAGATCGTAACTTCTGGGATCTCCCCATTTCTTATTGGAGTAATAGTTGTAGTAGCTGGAACGCTTCTTATCCGACTTTACCATGATGTCTTTTGCCTTGGCTGCGTCCACCTGATAGAGTTCCTGGATGCGTTTTAACTTATCCGCCTCGTCTCCTGCGATGAATACGGATACCACCTTGGGGTAATCTGCCAATGCGTAATCCGCACAGCGACCAACAATCACACAGGACTCGTTATCTGCCAGTTTCTTGATGGTGTCAAATTGAGCCAGGAATACTTTGTGGTTGATGGGCATATCGGAGTAGCCGGATGAGGTATATCCCATGGAATACGAATCCATCACCAGCGAGTATAAAAAGCTGCTGGTCGGGCGTTCGTCGTGCTTTTCAAAGAGTTCCTGGCATAGACCGCTCTGTTTTGCCGCCAATGACAGCAGCTCCTTGTCGTAACATTGCACTCCTAACTTCTCTGCTACTTTCTGACCGATCAACTTACCGCCGCTTCCGCTCTGTCGTCCAATCGTAATAATCAGGTTTCCACTCATAATGTAATCCCCTTTCCCCACAATAATGTCAGACAATCTTTTAGTCTATGTCGTTATTATAACTCAAAAAATCAGAAAAGTATAGTTCAAAAGCAATTATTCCGGCAAAATCTTCAAAAGTCGGGCAAAATATTCGGGAAGCGGTGCGTGAACCTCCAGATATTGACCGGTTCTGGGGTGCACAAAGCCTAAAACTTCGGCGTGAAGCGTTTGCCCGGTGAGGTTTGCAATCGGGCATTTTGCCGGGCCATAGACGGTATCGCCAAGCAGAGGATGGTGAATGCCTGCCATGTGGACGCGAATCTGATGGGTGCGACCAGTCTCCAGCTGGCACTCGACATGGGTGTATTGGCGGAATCGCCTGAGCACACGGTAATGTGTCACGGCGGATCTTCCGTTGTTGTAGTTGATGCTCATCTTCTTTCGCTCCACCGGGTGACGGCCGATGGGAGCGTCAATCGTTCCCTCGTCCTCTTTGATCACGCCGTGGACGATCGCCTGGTAGCGGCGGGTGATGGAGTGCACTTTTAACTGCTCGGCAAGGCTTTTGTGGGCAAAGTCCGTCTTGCAGGCGACGAGCACTCCGGTGGTGTCCATGTCGATGCGGTGGACGATTCCGGGGCGCAGCACGCCGTTGATGCCGGAGAGCTCGCCCTTACAGTGCCATAAAAGCCCGTTGACGAGTGTGCCGCTGTAATGACCGGCTGCTGGGTGCACGACCATGCCTTTTGGCTTATTGATGAGGATCAAATCTTCGTCCTCATAGAGAATATCCAGATGCAGATCCTCTGCCTCAATCTCAAGCTCCGTCGCCTCCGGAACCTCGATCTGGATCACCTCTCCCTCACTCACGCAATAACTCGCCTTTGCAGGCTTCTCTCCGACCAGCACCTGACCGGATTTTAGGAGTTTTTGCAAGTATGAGCGGCTCAGATTTTCAAAGGATGATGCGAGAAACTTATCCAGGCGAACGCCTGCGTCCTCCTCCGCCACCTGAAATTGCTGCGTCATTTACCCGCTCCTTTCTTTAAGGTAAACCAGCTAAGTTCCTCTTCCTTATAATAAAAGAAGATCAAAGCAATCAATAGGAACGCCGCCACCGTCACATAGCAATCCGCCACGTTAAAGATCGGAAAGTTGATGAGCTTAAAGTAGAAAAAGTCCACCACATATCCGCGGCTGACGCGGTCGATCATGTTTCCGATCGCGCCGGAGCAGATCAGCATGGCGCATCCAGTAAGCGGAAGAAAGCGGCGGGTCAGCGGAACGCGGGCAAGCAATAAGGCACTGGCGCACAGCACGACTGCTGCGATCACCAGAAAGAAGAACTGTTTTCCCTGAAGCATTCCAAAAGCCGCACCGCGGTTTTCCAGATATTGCAATTCAAAAATAGAATCCAAAAGCACTTTTGGCGGTTGGTTTTCCAGGTAAAGTTTTGCCAGTTGCTTGGTCCATTGATCAAACCAGACCAGAACAGCTGCGCCGATCAAAAAGCCAACGGTCAGTATACCTCTGTTTTTCATAAATTCGTTTTACTCCTCGGTTTCCATAAGGTACGCAACGGCTTCCTTCATCTCCTCGTCCGTCACTGTGCGATCGACAAACGCGTCTCCGACCGTGCGAAGAAGGATGAATTTGACTTTGCCTGCGTCCATTTTTTTATCACTCTTTGTGGTTTTTACCACCTCATCCGGCGAGAGGTTGCAGATGGTGGTTGGGATGGAAAATGATTTCATCGTGGCGCGGATCTCTCTCACTTCCTCCATGGAAATGAGACCGCGCATAGCACTGATCTTTGCTGCTGCGATGCAGCCAAGTCCCACGCAGTGACCGTGGGTGAGCGAAAAGTGCTCCAGCTTTTCGATGGCGTGTCCCAAGGTATGACCAAAGTTTAAGAGTGCGCGTTCGCCCTGCTCCTTCGGATCGTTTTCCACCACGTCACGCTTGATGCGGTTGCTCTCAAGCACCATCTGGCGGCAGATTTCGGGATCTCTTTTTAAGATGGAATCCCGATTTTCCAGCAACCAGTGGTAGTAGGAAGCATTTTTTATGAGTCCGTGCTTGATCACCTCGCCCATGCCGGAAGAAAATTGCGTCTCGTCGAGCGTCTTTAAGGTGGAAAGGTTCGTGTAGACGAGCTTTGGCATATGGAACGCGCCGATCATATTTTTGTAGGAGTCAAAATCCACGCCCGTCTTTCCGCCGATGCTGGAATCAACCTGGGAGAGCAAGGTGGTCGGAATCTGGATAAAATCAATGCCGCGCAGGTACGTTGCCGCCACAAAGCCGCACAGATCTCCGGTGACGCCGCCGCCGAGAGCAGCCAGCAAGTCTTTGCGGTCAAAGTGATTTTCAATCAGAAATTCATACAGATCACGCACCACGTTGAGCGTCTTGTGCTCCTCTCCTGCCGGGAATACAAACGCCGTCACTTCGCGCGCCTGTGTCTTTAAGATCTCGGTCACTTCGTCCAGGTACCATTCTGCCACGTTGGAATCCGCCACAATGCAGATGCGATGATCCTGCTTTTGGAGCTTTTCGACCTCTGCCCCAAGTTTCCCAAAGTCTGTTTCCAGAATAATCTCATAGATTGGATCTCCATCTTGATGTACTACCATAACCATTCCTCCTTTTTGCTCATACAAATAGACCATCTTGGATTTTACATTCCAAGATGGCCTTGTCGTTTTAGTTTGCTACGGTTCTGGGATAACGCCGGTTCATGCTCTGATGGATGCTGGTCTGCATATCGTTTCGATTCATGATGTCCTGCACGAATTCACCGGAGAGGTTGACATTTTTGGGCACTGCAATGAAAATGCAGCTGCGCTCATTCACTGCCCGGATCTCTCCCTTGATTGCACAAACCGCTCCGCCAACCATATCAATCACACGCTGGGAAGACATACTCGTTGTCTCGGAGGTGTCAATCAGAACCAGATGGCCGTCTAACAGCATCTGAATAATCGTCTCCGCATCATTGACGCTCTGGGGGCGAATCGCCTCTACCTCAATGGAAGCACCACTTCGATCTGGCATAGAGACAACCTTTGGTCTTCCAAACATCCGCTGTCTGGGAGCAGGTTCCTCCTCATCATCCTGCGCTCTCTGAGGATAGCGTTCCGATGTCGGCTCCTCCTCGTAATCGTCCGCGAAATCACCGTTCTCATCGTAATCTTCGTCAATATACCCTTCATTTTCTCTACGCGGAAAAAAGCGATTCAATACATCACTTATATTCATTCCAATTCACACTCTCCAATCTTAGTTGGCGTGTCACAAAGGCTCTCAGCGCGCACCAAAAATACTCGTGCCGACGCGAACCATCGTTGCTCCCTCCTCCACGGCGACACGGAAATCTCCGCTCATACCCATGGAAAGCACGCCCATAGAGACATTATCAATGTTTTTGCCTACTATGTCAACAGAAAATTGATATAATTTCTGAAAAATTTCTCGATTATCCTCTGCATCCTCCACAAATGGCGCAATCGTCATCAATCCTTTGATGTGAACGCGGGAAAATTGGCTAATGGTTCGGATTGCCTCCTCTGCCTCTTCCAGGAAAAATCCGTGTTTGCTCTCCTCTCTCGCCACGTTGATTTCCAGCAAAATATCCACGTCCAAATCTTGTTTTTCGGCTTCTTTCTGGATCTCCTGTGCCAGCCGAACCGAATCCACGGAGTGAATCAGCACGACTTTTGAGAGTACCTGATGTACTTTGTTTCGCTGCAAGTGCCCGATCATGTGCCAGCGGGTATCTTCCGGAAAGAGCGGAGCTTTTGCAAGAATTTCCTGTACCTTGTTCTCGCCAAAATCCCTTGCCCCCGCATCGTAGGCTTCCCGTACCAGCTCGGCGGGCTTTGTCTTACTCACGGCGATGAGCGTCACCTCGCTCGCATCGCGCCCCGCATGTTTGCACGCTTCCTCAATCTCTCTTTGTATGGTCTGTAATTGCTCTTTTATCATAATGCCTCCTATTGGTAGAGAATCTGATCGTCCGTCACCAGCGACGCATCCAGCACAATGTGGTCGTAGACCGTCAGTCCGTAAGGCGTTCCCTTCTTCACGGTGTAATACTCGCTGTTGGAGTCGAGAATCTCAATCCGCTTAAAGACGGTGTATCCCTTATTGATGTTGTAGACGCCTTTTAAGTTTCCGGTCGCGCCGACTTGATAGCGTTCGTTTGTGTCCGGATTGACGATATAGTCGCCTTTTTGAACCACAGAGTCTTCACTGATCTCGATATAGGCATACTGTGTCGGTGCATCCTCCTCGTCCTCGGCGTAAATCTCCGGCGTAAACGCCTCCGTGCTCGTCCCGTTTTCCGTGTAAACTTCCTTATAAAAGCTGACCGTTCCCGTCTCCTCATCCTGCTTCTTGTAAGAAAGTGGAAGCAGATAGAACTCCTTTTCTGTCACGGAGCTGACGGGAATCTTTAAGCCCGACGTCTGGTTGATGATGACCTCAAAGTTGATGAAGCGATCGGAGAGAAATTCTTCCATGTACTTTGGAAAGTCGAGCTTTCCAAAAGTGTTGCCGTCTGCCCCGGTAAGCGTGGAGTAATCTCCGGTCAGAGTCAGGTTATAATCGGGGAAATGTACGCTCAAGCGCTTTTTGTCTGCGTAGAGTGATTGATCTTCCTCGGTGAGTGGAAAGAGAATCGACCATTTGGAACTTGGGATCACCTTGTAGGCGAAACTTCCGGAGTCGATTCGCGTTCCGGCCTGGTTGATCTGCTTGGAGTATGCGGTTTGCTGAAACATTTCCTGGGTGACATCCTCTGGCTGCATCGCCTCGTAGGAATCGTAGTGGAAGGAAACTACACCAGCCGCATCGGAGGAAACCTGCTTGATCACAACGCCTGCCTGATTTGCGAGCTCGTCGATCTTGTCAAGCGTCGAGAAGTTGGCGTACTCCATCACCGCGGATTCCAGACTATACCGGCTGTCATAGACTGTGGAGAAGTTGTCGTTGTCAAATGCCAGCACAAAGGAGGAAATCTGCTTTCGCAGATCGGAGTAATTCTCCTCCGTGAGAGAACCACTCTCCTCGGAAGCATCGTCGAGGAGCGATTTTAAGTTTCCGGTCTCGTCAATCGAGTAGACGCGGGTTCCGACGGACGCTCTTCTTCCTTCCGGGAGATAGTAATTGATGTACCCGGCCTGGTCGGTGGTCTTTACCTGCTCATCGCGAAGAATCAGTCCCTTATACGTCTTATCGTTTACAATTCCACCTTCCGCCACCTCGTAGAATTGGATCTTCTCTTTCCCAAGGTAGGACACGACACAGATCGTCAGATAGAGAAAGATCACGAAAAAGATGACGTTTCCAATGTTTAAGATAGAACGCGATGAAGTGTGGTGTTTTTTTGACATCGGTTCGTAAGTTTCCTCCTTTTGTATCATTCACAGGAAAGGCTGCCTGCCAATGCATCTTCGCACGGCAGGCAGCCCCTCTTTTGTAGTCGTTTTCTCTCCTCTTACAGGGAGATTACCACGTCGCCCTTGGCGCACTCCGGAAGCTCATCGGCATCCAGGGAGATGCTCACCACAAAGGTGATGTGATACTTCTCTCCGATCTGTTTCAGAGTCGTATAGGTCTCGGTAATATCTTCGCCTTCCAGGGCAGCGAGCTTTAAGAAGCTGTCCAGATACATGGTCTCAAGATCATGATCCTGGGAGATGATGCCGCAGATGAAGCCTAAGAAACCTTCACTGCTTTTAACCGGAAGTTCGTTGACGTTGATCAGACGAATCTTGTTGTTCAGTTCGTACATATGCTGAGAGCTCTTGTCCAGATAGACAACGGTACCATTTGCCCCCTTGATCGCTGCATTCGCCATATCCAGCAGATGCTTTGTCTTGCCCTTACCCTTTGTGCCTGCGATAACCTGAACCATATCGATCTCCTCCTTGAGTTAGAAAATTTGTATAAAAAATCTGTTGCTATTAAACCAATTATAGTCTAAATAGGGAGAAAACGCAATCACTTATTGACTATTTTTGAAATGATATTTGTCATGTTGTCATAAAGTCCGGGTCTGGAACCTGCTTTGAGTACAACGGAGATGTATTCCTTGTCGTTCTCATCGCGGCTTGCCATAATCAGACAATATCCGGCGGCTTTCGTCGTGCCTGTCTTTCCGCCAAATACCGTCAATCCGTCGGGGGCTTTCCGCTCTCCAACCATATACCAGTTGCCGCCTTTCCAGGTTTTGGAAACGGAGTTGCCGTTCTTGTCCTTGTAGTTGGCGGTGTATGCAGTCGTTCCCGTGATCTGACGAAACGTCGGATTCTTCAACGCCTCATTAAAGATCAGATAAAGATCGTAGGCCGTGGTGTAGTGGTTGGGATCGCTCAAACCGTGCGGGTTGACAAAGTGCGTGCCTGTCGCGCCAAGTTTCTTTGCCTCCTCGTTCATCAAGTCCGCAAACTTGTCGATGCTTCCCGCCATGTGGACGGCGATCGCAGCTCCGGCGTCATTTCCGGAGGGTAAAAGCAATCCGTAGAGAAGCTGCTCCAAGGTCAGCACATCGCCTGGTTTGATGTCTGCAAGCGTCGCACCGGACTCCGTGATCACGGCGTCACTCGTCACAACCACCTCATCGGAGAGATTGCCATACTTGATTGCGACAAGGGCAGTCATCACTTTCGTGATGCTTGCCGGGTAAAGCCGCTCAAAAGCATTCTTACTGTAAATGGTTGTGGCGTCTGAACGATCAAAGACAGCGGCAGCCTCTGCGCTGACCGTGGAATCCGCGTAGGCGGACTCATCTGCGACCACGCACAGATCCTGGGCAAATGCCTGCGGAAGGCTCTCCTCACTCAGACTTTCGGGAAGTACAAATTCCTGCGCCCGCTCCGAGACGGAGTAAGTGGAAGCCGGTGCACAGCCGACCAAAAGTGTCGTACACAGAAGGAAGGCTGCCGCTGCTTTTGGAAATCTACCCATTATTTATAAGCCTCTCTCCACTCCAAATCGCCGCGGTCTAAGGCCTTGATTAAGAGCTCGGCAGTCGCCAGGTTGGAGGCGAGGGGGATGTTGTAGCTGTCACACAGACGGATTACGTTGTTGACATCCGGCTCGTGCGTCTTGGGATTGAACGGATCGCGCAAAAAGATCACAAGATCCATCTGGTTATGCTCGATCTGAGCCGCCAGCTGCTGCATTCCGCCAAGGTGTCCGGCAAGGTACTTGTGAACATTCAAGTTAGCGACCTCCTCGATCAGCCGTCCCGTTGTTCCCGTTGCGTATAATGTGTGTTTGTTCAAAATGCCTCGGTAAGCAATGCAGAAATTCTGCATGAGTTTTTTCTTCGCGTCATGAGCTACCAGTCCGATATTCATCTTGACACCCTCCTTGTATGAATGTAGTATTGTTCTTTCTCATGTTTATTCTCCCGCTGAAGTCCGACATTGAGGGCAAGCCCCATGCCAATGAAAATACTGATGAGAGAACTGCTTCCGAAACTGATAAAGGGAAGCGGAAGTCCCGTGTTTGGAAAGATTCCCGTTGCAACGGCAATATTTGCAAATCCCTGGAAAGCGATCAATGTGGCCATTCCCACACAGAGCAACCGCCCGCCAAGGTCCTTTGCGCGGGAAGCCATCATCAGGCATTCGTAGACAATCAGCAGGAATAGTATAATTACGATCAGAGCACCCCGAAATCCAAGTTCCTCGCCGATGACGGCAAAGATGAAGTCCGTCTGTTCCTCTGATAGAAAATTACCGCTCTTAACGGATGCGATTGTCGTATTAAAGAGCCCCTTGCCGTAAAGCTGACCGGAGCCAATCGCCGTGATGGAATTTGCCTGCTGATAGTAAGCCTGACCGTACTTTTCGGGGTTAAACCAGGCAAGAATACGTCCGGCTTGATATTCCCGGATAAAGGGGATCATGCCGTGCAGCAGCAGAAACAAAAACACTGCCACGGTCGGAATCACCACTGCCAGAGTCCCGATGATCCAGCGGCGGTCTACTCCGCTGGCAAATACGATCCCGGCAACAATCACGACCATCACAAGGCTGGTGGACAGATTGGGCTGATCAAATACCAGGTAGAAGGGCAGCGCGAAAAGTAACGCTGCCACCCCGATCACCTGCGGCTTATCGAGCTTCTCCTCGTAACGTGCAAAAAACCACGCAAAGAAGATGATAAGACCGATTTTAACAAATTCTGACGGTTGGATCTGGCCGATCACCGGCACATCGATCCATCGCTTGGCGTTGTTGACCTGCTTGCCCCAGATCAAAACTGCGACAAGGCCAAAGAGACACAGCAGATAGACGAGCGTGCTCAGATTCAAGATCCGGTGGTAGTCAACGACGGATAAGATTCCCGCAATCGTCAACCCCACAACCACGCCAAAGATCTGCTTGTTTACCATGGCCTCGTCCAGATTGGTCGCGCTTCGGACTACGAGCACCCCAAGGATACTCAGAGCAAGCACATACAACACCAGACGAACGTTGTAGTTTCTCCAATGATAGTCAAAAAGCATAGTCAATATAATCCTTTGTTCGAGATGGAGCGAACTGGCAGGCTGACATGAAAGACAGCGCGCGCCGATTGACCGTCCACCTGAATCTGAATGTGATCCTTTTCCACTTCCATGTACTTTGAGACGACTCGAAACAGATCTGTTTGAATCATCTGTATCAGCTCCGGGGAACAGCCCGCACAGTCCGAGGCAAGAAGAAGCGTCAGTCTGCGTTTAGCGATCTGTCCGGAACCCGCTTTGCAAAGCTGCGTGAAAATGTTCATAGCCGGGATTCCCTCCCCTCTATGCACGCCTGAGAATCCCGCACAGCCGGGTGAAGAGATTCTTAGGTGGTTCTTCCTGCAAGAGCGGAATGCTGTCTCCGAGCACACGCCGACACACATCCAGGTATGCGGCTCCGGCCGCAGCCCCCATGCCCACAAGCGGTTCTCCCTGGTTGGTCGAGATGACAATGTTCTCGTCGTCCGGAATCGCGCCGATGATGTTGACTGCGAGAATGTCCGCCACATCGGAGAGGGACATCATGTCGCCTCGGCGCACCATATCGGTTCGGATGCGGTTGACAACCAGGTCAATCGCGCCCATTTGAGCATTTTCCAAAAGACCGATGATGCGGTCAGCGTCCCGGATGGCAGAGACCTCCGGAGTCGTCACCACAATCGCCCGATCCGCCCCGGCAATGGCGTTTTTGAATCCCTGTTCAATCCCCGCCGGGCAGTCCAGCAATATGTAGTCAAAGTCTGCTCGAAGCTCGTCCACCAGCTTCACCATCTGCTCCGGATTGACGCTTGTCTTATCGCGCGTCTGGGCAGAGGGAAGAAGGGAAAGGTTCGGATATCTTTTGTCTCTTATCAGGGCTTGCTTGATCCGGCAGTTGCCTTCCACCACGTCTACCAGGTTGTAGACGATGCGGTTTTCCAGTCCCATCACGACATCCAGGTTACGCAGACCGATATCTGTATCAATCAGCACGACCCGTTTGCCTAAGATGGCGAGTCCGGTTCCCACATTGGCAGAGGTTGTCGTCTTGCCTACCCCGCCTTTTCCAGAAGTAATCACGATCACTTCGCTCATGATGCGACCTCCTGAAAAAATATAAGATGCAGTATGGCACAAATGCCCTACTGTCTTATTATTGTACATTAAATTCGGAAAAATTACCAGTGTTTTTTAGAAGAATGGGTTTTTCAATGAGTGAAACACTACCTCCTCCTTCTCTACACACGCTACCATCGGTCCCCAGCCAAGTTTCTTGTTCTTCTCGTTGAAGTGGCTGGAGTAGGAATCAATGCGAACCTGAAACGGAGCCATCTTCATCGCAGCGACCACGGCGTTGGTATCTCCCGTCACTCCGGCAGAAGCCGAGCCCTTTAAAGTTCCAAGGACAATGATATTGCCCTTGGATGTGACTTTCGCCCCGCGCTCCACATCGCCGATCACCACGATGCTCGCCTCGGACTCCAGGCAGTCCCCCCGCTTTAAGGTTCCGCGGTGAAATTGCCCGGTTCGGGAGTTGAGCTCCATCAACTTTTCATTCAACGCTTTCTCGCAGCGAAGCGCGCGCGAACCATCCGTGTCGAGCAGGCAAAGCACCTCAATCTCAGAGTTGCTGCTGATTGCATCGACGATCTGAAACTCTTCCTCTGGTGTGAGCGTCCTTCCCTCCAGCGTCAGCGTCATCTGCACAGAGCCCCAAAATTTGGCACTCCCCCGAAACTTTTCTGCGACTGCAAGCAGCAGCTCGTCAAACGGGATCTGTGAATTGAGAATCACCGTCATTCCGGCTTTGCTGCTCTTGATTACCACTGCGCTCTGCATATGCCATCACCTCATCTTATTTCCTTAATCTCCAATCACAACATTGGATGTTCCCAGCGCGCCGGAACCCATAACGTCATCGAGTGTCCGGTAGCCGTAATAAAATTCATAGACACGCTTTCCAAGAAGCGCGGCATTCGTTCCCGCATATCCGTAAGGAATGTTCACGGTCACAGCGATCTCCGGGTTCTCATACGGAGCAAACGAGATGAAAAACGCATGGTTTGCGCGGTACGCGTTCTCCTGCGCCGTTCCCGTCTTACCGGCGATGGACAGCGACAGATCTGAGAATACCGATCTTGCCGATCCCTGCGTGATTACGCGGTGCATTCCTTCCTGCACCAGATTCCAGGTGCTGTCCTGAATGTTGATCTGGGAGTGAACCTGCGGCGTACAGTCCTCAATCAGACCGCCGTCCGAATCCGTGATTTTGTCAAGCAGGCTCAGCTCATAGACCGTTCCGCGGTTTGCGAGTGCCGTCACATAGCGCGCCAGCTGCGCGTTTGTGTATTGATGTGTTCCCTGACCGATGGCAGAACGCTCCGGGTCCGTATCCGTCAGCTGCGGAGCATTTTCCGGAAGCTCCACACCGGAGGTGTGATCGAGTCCAAACATCGTCGCATACTCGCGGATTGCCTTTAAGCCCTGTTCCTGGTTGTAACTTCCGTCCAGGCGCGTGCTGAGCCGGTGCGCGATCTCCGCAAAGAAATAGTTGCAGGAGTTCTGGATTCCCTCAAGCACCGTCTCCGGACCGTGATGTCCCGGATAGATCCAGCATCGAATCGGCGGATCGACCTTATCGAACGGGCCGGACTCCGTGATCACATCATCCGGCTTTAATACGCCCGTCTCCAGTCCTGCGATCGCTGTGATGGGCTTAAACGTGGAACCGGGTGCTTTTCGCGCCTGCGTCACGTTGTTGTAGAGCGGGTTGGACTGATCGGAGGTCAGCTGTGCGTAGTACGTCGCGTCCACATATCCGCTCATCTGGTTGTTGTCGTAACTTGGGTAGGTCACAAGCGCCAACACCTCGCCCGTTCGCACATCCGTCACCGTCACTCCTGCCGTACACGGATCGAGTGCCAGCTGCGCCGGAGTGATCTCGATGTTGGAGACCTTTCGCACCATAAAACGGAAGGCGTACTCCTCTCCCGAACTGTTCAGCATCGCGATCTCAGCCGGATCGTTGGCGAGCACGCCCTGCGCGTAGAGAGCAAGGCAGAGCTGCCGCCCGGTGATCGTGTTGTTGTTGATCAGATAGCGGAAGATCTTTTTCGTAAACTCCTGATCCGTGGTCAGATTCTCAATGATGTAGTCCGTCATTGTCGTGAAAATGTCGTCGGCGTCAGAATACTTGCTCGTCACATCGAGTTTTGTCGTGTCCACCCAGTTGTCCGCGATTCCGCTGTAAAGATAGTCGCGCAGGCTGATCGTTCCTGCCGCCCACTGTTTGTAGACGTCCGTGGACTGGTCAATCTTGTCGCGCTGGACAATCTCCGCGCTGCGAAGCCAGGTGTAAATGTACGTCATGTAGGTGTTCATGTCATCGGAGAGCTGATTCATCGGCGTCGCATGGTCGCTTGCAAGCTGCATGCGAATATTTTCCAGAATCTGGTTTTTCGAGGATTGATAGATCGAGTAAATCTGCTGCTCAATCGGATCCGCGTCCTCTGCCCCCATGTCGTCGAGTGAGAGCACGTTGTTGTTGATGAGTTGGTAGTACGCGTCCTTGATGGGGATGGTACGCTTGGAAGCGTCCACACGCTGATTGGGCTGCGGCTCCTCGTTTCGCAATTTCTGTGCCAGGATTCCGGCAAGCTGCTGCTCGATCAGGTTGTAGATTCCAACTTGCAGGTCGTGGTCAATCGTCAAATACACGTCATGACCGGCCTGCGGATCCGTCTTTTCGATGACTTCGCGCGGGCGTCCCATGCTGTCCACATACATCTTGGTGTAGCCCTTCTCGCCCTGAAGCTCCAGCTCCATGGATTGCTCGATTCCCGTTCGTCCCACGACGTCGTTTAAATTGTATTTTGCTGCCTCGGAATCGGACGCAATGTGCTCCGCCTCTCTCCATTGGTTGTTCAGATCCGCCATCTGGTCTTCCTGAATCTTTCCTGTGTAACCGATGATGGGGGCAAAATACAGGCTGTCGCTGTACTCGCGGATGGAGGAGCGTTCCACTTCCACGCCCTGAAGATCGGCAATGTTTTCATTGATCTGCGCCATGGTTTCCAGACTAACGTTGGAGGCAACGGTGGTCGCCTCGTATTTCTGGTAGCGCGTCAGTCCCATCGTGAAAATGATGTTGATCACGGACAGAGCCGTCTGATCCGGGAGATCTTCGTCGAGCTTGTACTCTTTCTTCTTGAGTTCAAATGCTTCACGGGCAGTGATCTTTGTGGAATATTTGCCGTTATCGTCCAGCTCCTTTGTCGTGGATCTGCCGTAGAAGTTTAAGAAAAACCGCCGTTTTGCCGCATCCGAGGCCGAGGTAAAGACCATCTGACCGTCGGCATTTTGCGCGATCTCAAACTTTCCCTCGACATTCTCCCCGCGCTCCTGTAAGATCGTCACCAGGCGAACAAGCATGGCATTTCGGTCTTTTGTGTTCGGATACGCACCTACATCGCGGATCACGACATTATAGGCGAGCTTGTTGTATGCGAGGGCATAACCGTTTCGATCGTAGATGATGCCGCGCGTTCCCGGCGTAGTCGTCTCCTGTTCCGTGCGCTGCATATAGCTGCTCTGGTAGGACGCGCCGTCCAGAATCTGCATCCGGAATAACTTGACAATCAATCCAAAGAACATGGCGGTAAAAACAGCCCCCAGAATAACCAGCCTGGAGGTCATTACTTTCTTAATCCATTCCCAGGCAACTTCCAGTAATTCGTTAAACAATCGTTTTGTCTCTCCTTTTTCCCATGCGTTCCAGCCTGCGGCTGGCGGACAAAAACAGCCGGTAGATTACAAGCGTCGTCACCACGGTGAAGATAATCTCCGGCAGGATGATGTTCCGAAAATAGTATGGAACATTTAAGCGTCCGCGAATCAGAAAGCGCAGCACATAGACGTAAAGGCTGTAAACCAGTTCATTGACCACGCTTAAAATCAAAGGCAGGGTGATGTAGTCTTCGTAGTAATAGCGGGTGAACATTCCGTTCAAGTAGCCGATCCAGATGTAGATCAGCGTGTAAAATGCAAAGGGACCGCTGTAAAACAGGTCTAGAAGCAGACCGCACAGCAGACCGTAGAGCATCCCGGCAAGCTGACCGTGGATGAATCCAAAAGAAAAGGTCAAAATCAACAACAGATTCGGGGTGGCGGACAGAAACGGCAGCAGCGGAAAGACACAGTTCTGAATGGTAAATGCCAGAACAATGAAAATCACGTTGAGCAGGAACTTGCGAATCATTGCACTCGTGTTTGTGTTCATTGCGCCGCCTGCTCCTCTCCTGTGTTCTCCTCCATCGTATCCTTGATTTGCGTGATGACCAATACTTCCTGAAGATTGTCAAAGTTGACGACCGGAACCAGGTAGCCGGACTGCGTCAAATGTTCCGAATCCACCGTCACGTCCACCGCATAACCGATCAACAGACCCGGCAGAAACTTGGAGCTGATGTTGGAGGTGATGATCTCGTCCGAGTCCTTGGCTGCCCCGTCCATGGAAAAGTCCGTGATGCGAAGGCGACCGTTCTGGTACTCCGTCAAATCGCCCGCCACAATACAGGTGTACTGTGAGGAGGCGGACATTGCGGAGACGCGGCTGGAATCGTCGATGATGGAGCGAACCGTCGCATAGTTCGCGCCCACGTCGGTAACGATTCCGACCAGACCGCCGTCCGCCACCACGTTCATGTCAACGGCAATTCCGTCATTGGATCCCTTGTCAATCCGAAAGACCTGAAACCACTTCTCGGAATCGCGGGCAATCACGCGCGCCCCGATCTTTTCGTACTGCATATACTTCTGATCGAGCTGATAGAGTCCTCTCAGCCGCTCTAGCTCCGCACGCTCTGCCTGAAGTCTGGTGTTGTCCTCTGTCAGCTGCGCGATCTCCTCTTTGAGTTTGCCATTTTCTTCCAGCGTCTCATTGAGTTTTGCAATGTTGGTCAGCTCATTGTAGATTCCGGTGCCGACCCGGTTGACGCCGGATTGGATGGGAATCAGAAAATACCCCACCCCTGTCCGCAGCGGGTCGAGGATTCCGTCGCGCAAAGACGTGATTCCCACAAGCAGCACGCACAGAATGGTGAGGAATGTCAAGATGTATTTGCTGTACTTTGATTCCATTGCGTTTCTTCCTTTAACTAACTTTTTATGAGAAGGTTCTCCTGACGAAAGCTGAAAAATCGCAGATCCCCGATCACAATGTGGTCGATGAGCGGGATGCCAATCACGTTGGCGGCTTCCCGGATCCGCTGTGTGAGGAGCTTGTCGTCGCGACTTGGCGTCGGATCGCCGCTTGGATGGTTGTGAACCAGCACCAAAGAGACGGCGCGGCAGCGCAATGCCTCGATGAGAACTTCTCTTGGGGAGAGCACCGAAGCATTGACCGTCCCCCGTGAGAGCACAGTCTCCTTTAAGAGCGTTTGCCTGGTGTCAAGAAACAATGCCCGAACTTCCTCCGTCTCCAGATGGCGCATATCTTCCATACAATAGGCGGCGATCTCTTCCGGGCTGTGAAATGTTTGCCGCTCTTCCAATGCCTGCCGCTTCCAGGCGCGCTTGGAGAGCTCGCCTACACAGGCAAGCTGTACGCCCTTGACCGGCCCGATCCCGCGGATTTTGGTGAGATCCGTTAGGGAGTGGTGCAGCAGGGCGACAAGGCCATCCCCTGGGCGACCGAGTGCGAGCAGACGCTCTGAGAGGGCAAGGGAGCTCTCTCCTCTGCTTCCGGTGCGAATAATCGCAGCCAGAAGCTCTGCGTCCGTCAGACACTCTGGCCCGCAGCGCAGACATTTCTCGTAAGGTCGTTCCCCCTCAGGCAGATCTTTCATTCGTATTCTTTCCATCTTTCTCCTAACTACGCACCTCTCCAAGTACTTGTCAGGATCTCAAATCCAGCGGTAGATCAAAAGCGCGACAGCGACTCCGATGAGACTTGCCATGGTGATCCGGATCGTCAATCCAAAGGTGACGACCAAGATGCCAAGATTGAGTACCAGCGGCGTGTTCAGCCCAAACGACTGTCCGAAGTTGAGCCAGGACAGCCAGGAAATCTCCTGCGTTGCCTGACCGATAAAGCCGCCGAGCACCACTCCGGCAAGAATCATAACCAGCAATACCCAAGCATTTTTATAGCGCATATCGAAAGCTACCCCCTCTAGCGATTTCATGATAGCACAATTTTCCAGCGATGTATACGAAAGATTTTATAAAGGCAGATCCTTCACAACTCCCGCATTCACCAGCGCCTGAAGCGACTTTAAGATACCGAGCTTTGCGTGATACCAGGTCAAGCCGCCCTGGAAGTAAGCCGCATACGGCGGGCGAAGCGGGCCGTCCGCAGACAGTTCGATGGAGGAACCCTGGACAAATGCACCGGCAGCCATGATGACGGGGCTGTCGTATCCGGGCATATCCCACGGTTCCGGCGTCACAAAGCTGTCAACCGGGGCAGCTGCCTGGATGCCCTCACAGAAGGCAATCAGTCCCTCCGGCGTTCCAAAGGAGATTGCCTGGATGATGTCGTAGCGCGGTTCGGTGCTGTTTGGAACCACGGCAAATCCCAGACGCTCATAGATATTTGCGGCAAAGATCGCGCCCTTTAACGCGCCGGAAACCACAGTCGGGGACAGGAAGAGTCCCTGGAAGAGCTGCTGGCTGACCCCAAGTGTCGCTCCGACTTCCTTTCCAAGACCGGGGGCGGTCAGACGGCAGGCCGCGCGCTCGATACAATCGGCTCTTCCGACGATGTATCCGCCGATGGGGGCAAGACCGCCGCCGGGGTTTTTAATCAATGAGCCAACGACCATATCGGCTCCGACATCCGTCGGCTCGATGGTCTGCACGAACTCGCCGTAGCAATTATCGACCATGCAGATGACTTCCGGTTTGATCTTCTTGACAAAGGCGATCAACTCGCCAATCTGCTCCACGGAGAGCGTCGGGCGCGTCGCATATCCCTTGGAACGCTGAATGGTCACGAGTTTGGTGCGCTCGTTGATTGCGGCGGCGATTCCGTCATAGTCAAAAGAACCGTCCTCCTTTAAGTCCACCTGACGGTACGTCACGCCATACTCTTTTAACGAGCCGACGGAATCGCGAATTCCGATGACTTCTTCCAGCGTATCGTATGGCTTTCCGACTGGGGAGAGCAGCTCGTCACCCGGACGAAGGTTTCCGGAGAGGGCAACGTGAAGGGCGTGTGTTCCACTGATTAACTGCGGGCGCACCAGCGCGCTCTCTGCGTGGAAAATGCTTGCGTATACATCCTCCAAGGTGTCGCGTCCCAGGTCATTGTAGCCGTATCCCGTGGTTGCGGCAAAGTGAATGTCGCTGACGCGGTTTTTTTGCATTCCCTGAATCACCTTGAGCTGGTTGTACTGCGCCGTCTCGTCGATCGCCTCAAACCGCTCCTTGAGTGATTCCTCGATGCGCTGTCCAAAATCAAGCACTTCTTTGCTGATTCCGAGCGCGCCATAGATCTCTTCTAAATGGTTCATTTTCATTCTCCTCAAATAATCTCCTGCTGTTTGCAATCCTCCAATATCTTTGCGAGCACGCGCTTTGGGTCATTTCCAAAATCCGGAAGATTTAAGAAACGCACGTCCCGCTCCCTGCGAAACCAGGTGAGCTGACGCTTGGCAAAGTGGCGCGTATCCCGTTTTAAGATGCGAACTGCCTCCTCCAGCGAATATGCCCCGTCCATCCAGTCCAGGATCTCTTTATAGCCAAGTCCCTGCATCGCCGTCTGTCCGCGGTGACATCCGCTTTCTTTTAAGCGGGCAACTTCCTCGACAAGTCCCTGCTCCATCATCAGATCCACACGGCGGTCGATCCGTTCGTAGAGCTTGTCCCGGTCGGTATTCAGGACGTAGTACAAAAAGTTGTAGGGCGAGGATTTTTGCCGCTCTCTCTCGTTGTGAACGGAGATCGGCTCCCCGGTCTGGCGGAAATACTCGATGGCGCGGATCACGCGCTTGACGTTATTTGCGTGAATCTCCTCGGCAGACTTTGGATCCACCTCGGCGAGTAAGTCATGCAAATATTGCGCTCCGCGTGTCTTACCAAGTGCTTCCAGTTCGGCGCGAATCTCAGAGCCTTCGTCATTTTCCCGAAAATCAATGTCGTAGAGCAGAGCCTGGATGTAAAATCCTGTTCCGCCGACGATAACCGGGACGTGACCGCGCGCATAGATGCCTTCCATCGCCTGTTTTGCCAATTCCTGGAAACGCACAACATTGAAATCTTCCCACGGTTCCAGCACATCAATCAAGTGATGCCTTACGCCGTCCATCTCTTCTTTTGTCACTTTTGCAGAGCCAATGTCCATCCCGCGGTAAACCTGCATGGAGTCGGCACTGATGATCTCTCCGCCGACTGCCTTTGCGAGCCGGATGGAGAGGGCGGTCTTTCCCACGGCCGTGGGTCCGGTCAAAATCAATAATGGTCTCATTGCTTCCTCCTACACGATACGTTTGAACTTTTTCTCCAGCTCGTACTTGGACATGGAGATGATCACGGGTCTTCCGTGCGGGCAGTTGTAAGGATTTTCCAGTTGTAAGAGCTGATCGATCAACTCGTTTGCCTCCATTGCGGAGAGGGACATATTGCCCTTGACGGCTGCCTTACAAGACATGGAAGCCACCTTCTCGTAGATCAGAGCCGGGTCTTTTGCCGTCTCCTCGGAAAGCCCGTCCAGAATCTCCATAAACAGCTCTTCTTTTGCGATGGAAAAGAGGTTTGCCGGAACTCCGCGCACCGCATACTCTCTCCCGCCAAACGGCTCAATCTCAAATCCAAGCCCCGTAAAATAATCCATATATTTGTTTAAGAGCAGTTCCTCGTTTGTCGCAAGTGTTAAGACGATCGGAGGATTGAGCATCTGCGTGCCAAAATCGCGCGTCTTTAAGCTCGCCATCATCTTCTCATAGAGAATCTTCTCGTGCGCCGCGTGCTGGTCGATGATGATAAGTTTTCCGTCATACTCCACCAGCCAATAAGTGTCAAAGAGCTGCCCGATGAGTTTGTGGCGAAGACGCGATTTCGGGTCAAGAAAACGCGCGTCAAACAAGTCAAGCTGCTGTGGTTTTTCCTGCGGCTGCTTGGGCGGCTGTGGCTTTTCGGCAGATGTTTGAATCGAAGGTTCTTTCATCGTCTCCGGCTTGGCAGAGGGAACGATCGTTTTTTCTGATTGTTCCGATTTCTCGAATAAGTCCGCCTCAAAATCCGGCTTTTTTTCTATTTTCTGGGAAATGCTCTTTGTCGGAGTTTCCTCCGCCACCCGTTCAGGCAGCGCAGGCGGAATCAACCGATAGTCCAGCCGCTCTCTTCGCCGCGTCTCAAACGGTTCCGGTCTGGGCGGGGTTACTTTTTCCCGCTTTATTTTTTGATCCTCCGATAAGCTCACCGAGGGAATCAGTTCTCGTTGAGAAAGCGCGCTCGAGACGGCTTCCACGATCATCCGGTACAGACTTTCACCGTCCGAGAAGCGAAGTTCCATCTTCGTCGGATGTACGTTGACGTCGAGCGATTCCGGATCAAGCGTAAAATGCAGCAAGGTAAATGGATACTTGTGCTGCATCATGTAGGGCTTATACGCCTCCTCCAACGCCTGGGAGATCAGATTGCTTCGAATGTATCTGCCGTTGATAAAATAGTTCTCGTAGTTGCGGTTTCCGCGCGCGATAAGTGGTTTTCCGATGAATCCGGAGATCTTGACATTCTCCGTCTCCACCTCAACCGGAAGCAGGTTTGCGAGCACTTCTCTTCCGTACACCGTGTAGGCGAGGTCGCGCAGGCTGTGATTTCCGGAGGTGCTGAGCTTGTTTTGATTGTTCTGGATCAGGCGAATCGAAACTTCCGGGTGTGAGAGCGCGATTTTCTCAACCAGATCCGCGACATAGCTGCCCTCGGTTACGGGCTTTTTTAAGAACTTTTTTCTGGCTGGCGTATTATAGAAGAGATTTCTCGCGATAAACGTCGTCCCTTCCGGCGCGCCGACCTCCTCAAGCCCTTTTTCCTGCCCTCCCTCGATCTGGTAGCGAAATCCCGTCAAACTACCGCTCGTCTTTGTCACCAATTCTACTTGGGCGACGGCGGCAATACTTGCGAGAGCTTCCCCGCGAAATCCGAGGGAAGCGATCGTAAAGAGATCTTCCACGGCGCGGATCTTGCTTGTCGCATGGCTTAAAAATGCCAATCGAATGTCTTCCTGAGCGATCCCGCAGCCATTGTCCGTCACGCGGATCAGGCTTGTCCCTCCGTCACGAATCTCCACGGTGATCGCCGTTGCCTTCGCGTCAATGGCATTTTCCAGAAGCTCCTTTACCACGGAAGCCGGGCGTTCCACCACCTCTCCGGCAGCAATCTTATTGATCGTATCTTGATCGAGTACCTGGATTGACGGCATAACTTCTCCCTTCTTACAGATCCAAAAGCCCATCCATCAGATGAACCGTCATCTGCCCGTTTGCAAGATCCACTTCCTTGATGCAATCGCCGATTGCCGGAAGCAGAAGCTCTTTCTTCTCAGGAGTTTCGACAATGTAGACATCATTTGCCCCGGTCTCCATCACGTCCTTTAAGGTTCCAAGGGGCGCGCCCTCGTCCGTCACAACGGAAAGCCCAATCAAGTCAGCGATAAAGTACTCATCCTCCTCAAGCGGAATCGCCTGATCGCGGGTGATCAGAAGCTCTGCCTGACGGAACCGCTCAATCTCATTGATGTTGTTGTACTCCTTGAACTTTACAATCACCAGATTTTTGAAAAACTTGACGCTGGAGATTGTGAGCGGAATCATCTCCCGCCCGGTTTTTAAGACGACTTTTTTCAAATGTTTGAAACGGCTGGGATCATCGGTGGTCGGAAATACTTTGACCTCTCCCCGCACGCCGTGGGGCGAGGTGATCACGCCCACTCTCAGCATATCTTCCATAATGGTTCCACTCCTAAATTTCTATGAAACGAAAAACGACCGCCTTCCCATAGGACAGCGGTCATCCAAATTACTGAATCTCAACAATAACTTTTTTATCATCCTTTGACGCAGCGGCTTTCACCACGGAGCGAATAGCTTTCGCGATCCGGCCTTGCTTGCCAATCACCTTGCCCATATCGGCATCGGCGACCTTCAGCTCGATCAGGATGTCCTCACCCTTCTCGGACTCAGTGACAACCACCTCATCGGGACTGTCCACCAGTGCTTTCGCAATCACTTCCACTAATTCTTTCATAGCTCCACCTCGTCGTAATTACTGGATGCCAGCGATCTTTAACAGCTTGCCAACGGTCTCGGTAGGCTGTGCGCCGTTGGAGAGCCACTGCTTCGTAGTCTCCTCGTCGAACTTGATCACGCTGGGTTCCTTGGTGGGATCATAGTAACCGATCTCAGCGATGAATCTACCATCTCTGGGAGATCTGGAATCAGCAACTACAATTCTATAAAAAGGAGCCTTCTTCTGTCCCATTCTTCTTAATCTCATCTTAACTGCCATGTTGTTTCACCTCCTCGTATTGTTGTGGAACTCTTCTGAGTCCCTCTATCGCAACAGGGATTCCTGTCTAAATAGCTCACTAAAACGGAAGTTTGAACTTCCCTCCGCCCATCAGTCCTCCAAGACCGCCCATGTTACCCATGCCGCCAAAGAGTCCCTTCTTCTTACCACCACCGGCAAGACCGGGCATCTGCTTCATCATCTTCTTCATCTGGTCAAATTGCTTGACCATGCGGTTTACCTCGCTGATGTCAACCCCTGCGCCCTTCGCAATGCGCTTCTTTCTTGACGGGTTAATCAGTCCTGGGTTTGCCCGCTCCTCCTTTGTCATGGAGAGGATGATGGCTTCCACACGCTTCATTGAGCGTTCTCCCTCGTCCAGATCCAGATCCGCCAGCTGTGAGCCGACTCCCGGAAGCATGGAGAGGATACTTCCCATACCGCCGATCTTTTTGATCTGCTGCATCTGGGATAAGAAATCGTTGTAGTCAAACTCTGCTTTTCGCAGCTTCTGACTCATCTGGCGCGCCTGTTCCTCGTCGATCTCAGCGGAAGCCTTCTCGATCAGGCTCATAATGTCGCCCATTCCGAGAATTCTGGAAGCCATACGATCCGGATAGAACTGTTCCAGATCCGTCAGCTTCTCTCCCATACCGACGTAGAGAATCGGCTTTCCGGTCACAGAGCGAATCGAGAGTGCTGCACCGCCACGGGTGTCGCCGTCGAGCTTTGTGAGGATTACGCCGTCGATTCCGACTTTGTTGTTGAAGGTCTCAGCCACGTTCACCGCGTCCTGACCTGTCATGGCGTCAACGACCAGAAGTGTCTGATGGACGGTCACATGATCCTTGATCTCCACCAACTCATCCATCATCGCCTCATCAATCTGCAAGCGACCGGCCGTATCGAGAATCACGAGGTTAAACCCATTCTTCTGTGCGTGCTCCATCGCCGCTTTTGCGATGTCAACTGGTTTGTGCTTATCGCCCATCGAGAAGACCGGAATACCGACTTTCTCACCGTTGACTTGAAGCTGTTTGATGGCAGCGGGTCGGTACACATCACAGGCAACCAGAAGTGGCTTTCTGCCCTTCTTCGCCTTCAACTGTGCGGCCAACTTCGCCGTTGTCGTCGTTTTACCAGCTCCCTGAAGTCCCATCATCATCAGAACTGTGATCTCGCTTGCGGGCTGTAATTGCACTTCCGTGGTCTCAGAACCCATCAACTTGACCAGCTCGTCATTTACGATCTTGATAACCGTCTGACCGGCGTTGAGCTTTCCGAAAACCTCGGCTCCCACCGCCTCGTCCTGAATGGAACGAATGAACTGTTTGACGACCTTAAAGCTGACGTCTGCCTCAAGCAGAGCCATCTTCACTTCTTTCAAAGCTGCCTTGACGTCCGCCTCGGACAGCTTTCCCTTGCTGCGAAGGTTCTTAAATACATTTTGCAATTTGTCTGTTAAACTCTCAAATGCCATGCAAACCTCCTACAGTGTGCTGGTGATCTCGCCTGACAAGTGCTGAATCCGTCGGATTCGCTCCGGGTCGGGTGTCTCCAGGAAGCAATCTGCTTCTTTTTGGATCTCCTCCACCGTCTCGCGGATCTTGACAAACTTCGCAACCAGATGGAGTTTATTCTCATAATCCTCCAAAATTCTGTCGCAGCGTCGGATCAGATCATGAACGCCCTGACGGCTGATCCCCTGTTCCCGCGCAATCTCGCTTGGGGACAAGTCATTAAAGACCACGTCTTCATAGATATTTCTCTGATGTCCAGTCAGAAGCTCGCCGTAGAAATCATACAGCAAACCCTGCTCCACAATCTTTTCCATTTCAACCACCTGTGCTATCATACACGAAAGTATTTGAATTGTCAAGTAAAAAATGTTGACATTTTTCGTTTCCTACAAAGAGAAGTTTTTTTGCATCTCATTGAGCCAATTTACCCCGGCGGCAATGCCGTCCGCATCAAACGAAAACGTCTGAGACGTCTTCTGTTCCTGGGGCGTTGCGTCAAACCCATACGGTTCGGGCCAGACCGTGACTAAGAGCACGGTCTGGTCTTCCTGCGGCTGCGATTTTTCCATCCGAAACCGCATTCCTTTGTGGCTTCCGGTAAATGTCTCTTTTTTTAAGTAGTTTACCGGCATAAAGTTTTTTAATTCGAGCATACGCATCATCCTTATTCATTGGGCGTTCGATTGATAAATTCCGTGCGCGTCTTTGAGTAGACAAACTTCTGGCTTGCGTACAAGCCGTAATAGCCGCTCAGAGTAAACGAGATCGCGATAATAATGGAAAAATATTCCATTCCGGCATATCCAAACAGCTCCAGCGCGATTAACAGCGTGGAGATCGGGCAATTTGTCACGCCCACAAACAATGCCGCCATCCCGCACGCCGCGCAAAACTGAGGATTCTGAAATTGAAACAACTTTCCGACCGCGCCGCCAAACGTCGCGCCCACGCAGAGCGTCGGTACGATCTCTCCGCCCTTAAATCCTGCGCCAAGCGTCAATGCCGTAAAGATCATTTTCAGGAAAAAGGCTTCGTAGCGCACCTCTCCTTCCATTGCCTGTTCGATTAAGGCAATGCTCGAACCGTTATAAGCGCGCGTCTTTACAAGAAGCGTGAGCGCGATCACTAGCGTGCTTCCTACAAGTACGCGCACAAACGGGTTCGGAAATGCTTTTTTGTATAAATGCTCTCCCCGGTGCAGAATCTGGCAAAACAAGATACTTACCAGAGCGCAAAGCGCGCCCAAAAATACGACAAAGAGCACGCTTTTGGGCAAGAAATCCGGGACAATCGTGACCGGATAGCGTTCTGGCTCAATCCCGAAGGCGAGTGAGATCCGATACCCGATAAAGGCAGAAAACAGGCTTGGAAGCAGCGCGGCATAGTAGATTACACCGATGCTGATGACTTCCATGGAAAATGTCGCCGCGGCGATCGGAGTTCCAAACAGCGCGGCAAATACCGCGCTCATTCCGCACATTACGGCAATCTTTCGGTCTTTCTCGTCCAGTCCCGTCTTCTCCCCAAGGAAAAAACCGATGCTTCCGCCAAGCTGAAGCGCAGCTCCCTCTCGTCCGGCAGAACCACCCGTCAGATGTGTTACAACCGTGGAGAGGAAAATGAGCGGTGCTGTGGCAAACGTTACCTTCTCATTTGATGAGATAGACGAGATAATCATGTTGGTTCCGCGGTTTTTTTCCTCGTGAAGTGCGCGATAAAACCAGACAATAAAAAGACCGGCAAGCGGCAAGAGCCACAAGGTCCAGGAGTTTGCCCCCCGAAACCCAGTCGCCCAGAGCACACCGAGGGAGAAGAGACTTCCTACCACTCCCCCGGCGCACCCGATACATCCCGCAATGACGGTCCATTTGATAAGATAATACATATTTTTGCCAAACGGCGTCTTTGGTGCGAAGGCAAACATTTCATACTCCCCTCAGTGACTTACAGCTCACTGTAACTTCCTTTAAACTTGACAAGTTTGGGGCGGTACCCGGCCTGAGTAAGTGCCGCCACGATCTGATTCTTGTGTTCGGTTCCAAATGCCTCCATGGTGATGCGAAGCTCCACGGCAGCATTTCGGTTGATGCTGACAAACTGGTTGTGTTCCAGCTTGATGATGTTGCCCTGCTCCTTTGCAAGAAGCGATGCGACCTTGGAGAGCTCACCGGGCTTATCGGGAAGAAGCACGGAGACGGTGAATACGCGGTCTCTCTGGATCAGTCCGTGCTGGACGATGGAGGACATGGTGATCACATCCATATTTCCGCCGCTCAGGATGGATACGATCTTCTTGTGCTCGACGCCCAGGTGCTTTAATGCCGCAACCGTCAAAAGACCGGAATTTTCCACGATCATTTTGTGGTTCTCCACCATATCCAGGAACGCCACGATCAGCTCACTGTCCTCGATGGTGATGATGTCGTCGATGTTCTCCCGGATGTAGGGGAAGAGTTTCTCGCCGGGGCGTTTCACCGCCGTGCCGTCCGCAATGGTGTTGACGGTTGGCAGCGTGACAACCTCTCCCTGCTTTAAGGACTCCTGCATACAATTTGCTCCGGCAGGCTCCACACCAATCACCTTGATCTTGGGATTGAGGAGCTTTGCAAGCGTGGAAACGCCGGTTGCAAGTCCGCCGCCGCCGATGGGAACCAGAATGTAGTCCACGGTGGGCAGTTCCTTGATGATCTCCATGGCGATGCTTCCCTGTCCGGTGGCAACTGCCAGGTCATTGAAGGGATGAACGAAGGTGTATCCGTGCTCGTCCGCCAGCTTGTAGGCGTACTCGCAGGCCTCGTCAAAGACATCCCCGGCAAGCACAACCTCTGCCCCGTATCCTTTGGTGCGGTTGACTTTGATGAGCGGTGTGGTGGTGGGCATCACAACCGTTGCCTTGACGCCTGCCAGCTTTGCGGCGTAGGCAACGCCCTGCGCGTGGTTTCCGGCAGAGGCCGTAATCAAGCCCTTTGCCTTCTCCTCCTCAGAGAGCGTGTGGATCTTGTAGTACGCGCCGCGAACCTTGTAGGCTCCGGTGTACTGAAGATTCTCCGGCTTAAAGTAAACCTTGTTTCCGGTCTGGTTGGAGAAATATTCGCTGTAAACCAGCTTGGTCTCCAGAGTGACTTCCTTTACCAGATCCGCGGCTTCCTCAAAATGTTCCAGTGTCAGTTCTTCCATTTCCATCGTAATCAGATCCTTCTTTCTCAAAGTATATGTGTCTCGTTCTTACTCTTGTGAGCGAACGTGGAACAACGCGTTTACAAAATCGTTGGCATCAAATTTCTGCAAATCGTCGATCTTCTCGCCAATTCCGATGTACTTGACGGGAATGCCAAGCTCGGATTGAATCGCAACCGCGATACCGCCCTTTGCCGTGCCGTCGAGCTTTGTCAGGATAATGCCGGTGATGTCGGCAACCTCCATAAATTGCTTTGCCTGCGCCAATGCGTTCTGTCCGGTCGTTCCGTCCAGAACAACGAGCGTCTCGCGGTAAGCTTCGGGGTATTCCTTATCAATGATGCGGTTGATCTTCTTTAACTCTTCCATCAGATTCTTCTTATTGTGAAGACGACCTGCGGTATCGCAGATCAAGACGTCTGCCTGGCGGGACTTTGCCGCCGCCACCGCATCGTAGATCACGGCCGCGGGGTCAGAGCCTTCCTGCTGGGAGATCAGATCCACACCGGCGCGTCCTGCCCACTCCGCCAGCTGTTCGATGGCTCCGGCGCGGAAGGTATCTGCCGCCGCCAAGATGACCTTCTTTCCATCATCCTTTAACTGACCTGCGAGTTTTCCGACGGAAGTCGTCTTTCCGACGCCGTTTACGCCGATCACGAGAACGACGCTGCGGCGATTCTCAAACTCGTAAGCATTTTCCCCAAGATTCATCTGCTCCTTGATGCTGTCCATCAAGAGCTCCTTACACTCTTCCGGCTCCTTGATGTGGCGTTCTTTCACCTTGCGGCGCAGATCTTCCACAATCGCCGTGGTCGTCTGGATGCCGAGGTCTCCGAGAATCAAGGTTTCCTCAATCTCCTCATAGAAATCATCGTCAATCGCGGAAAATCCGCTGAAGATGGAATCAATGCCGGAGACAATATTGTCACGGGTCTTAGTCAGTC
>Cebus_capucinus_imitator_PRJNA485217_SSR096__coassemble_237_pt1 | contig 50051 bp, 51 predicted proteins | sample Cebus_capucinus_imitator_PRJNA485217_SSR096__metabat2_high_PE_003 | metagenome-assembled genome bin Cebus_capucinus_imitator_PRJNA485217_SSR096 | reverse complement strand
TGCTTCTTGACGAGATCAATCGCAGGGGGGAATTGCAGCGCGGCGATAAAATTATGCTTGCAGGATTCGGAGCAGGGTTGACATGGGGCGCAACTCTGATAGAATGGTAAAGCGTAGAGGTATTTATATTTTCCAAACATCAAAAAAAGTAAAAAGGAGAGAGAGACAATGTTGGAAAAAATGCAGGAAATTATCGCGGAGCAGCTGAATGTGGATCCGGAGACCGTAACCGAGGCTACTTCTTTTAAGGAAGACCTGGGAGCAGATTCCCTGGATCTGTTCGAGCTGGTAATGGCTCTGGAGGACGAGTACTCTGTTGAGATTCCCGCTGAGGATCTGGAGACTCTGACCACCGTTGGACAGGTTATGGACTACCTGAAGAACAAAGGCGTAGAGGTTTAATCGACCGAGTAAGCACAGACAGACACAAAAGATGTTCTCTGCCCCAAGAGACAATTCTGGGGCGGAGAGCGTCTTTTTTTATGTAGATTTGTACAAACGAGATCAAACTAGAACAGACGCGGGCAGGTCACAGCAGACAGCTAATATCAGCAACGAATGGTTTATTACTCTCCCGCGCTGCTGCGCGGGAAGACTAGGGGAAGCAACTGATACCGAAGTGGTTTATTGAAGTGGAGGAATCAAGATGGAAACGAGAATTACGAAAATGCTGGGGATTGAATACCCCATTATCCAGGGCGGCATGGCCTGGGTTGCCGAGCACCATCTGGCGGCGGCAGTGAGCGAGGCGGGCGGTCTTGGACTGATCGGCGGAGCCAATGCACCGGGCGAGGTGGTTCGTGAGGAGATCCGCAAGGCGAGAGCACTCACCGATAAGCCCTTTGGCGTGAACGTGATGCTGCTCAGCCCCCACGCAGACGATGTGGCGAGAGTCGTTGTCGAGGAAGGCATCAAGGTCGTCACCACGGGCGCGGGAAATCCTGAAAAATATATGCAGATGTGGAAGGATGCCGGAATCAAGGTCATCACCGTTGTGGCGAGTGTCGCACAGGCGCGCCGCATGGAAAAGTACGGTGCGGACGCCGTTGTCGCTGAGGGCATGGAGTCCGGCGGTCACATCGGCGAGCAGACAACGATGACGCTCGTTCCTCAGGTCGTTGACGCGGTGTCCATTCCTGTGATTGCGGCAGGCGGAATCGGCGACGGAAGAGGAATCGCAGCTTCCTTTATGCTGGGCGCGGAAGCGGTTCAGATCGGAACGCGCTTTGTCGTGGCAAACGAATCCATTGTCCATGAAAACTACAAACAGCGCGTCATCAAGGCAAAAGACATTGACTCCACGGTGACAGGACGCACCCACGGTCATCCCGTGCGCTGTCTGAGAAACCAGATGACGAGAGAATACATCAAGCTGGAACAGGAAGGAAAGAGCTTTGAGGAGCTGGAATACCTGACGCTTGGCGCACTTCGCAAGGCAGTTCAAGAAGGCGACGTTATAAACGGAACCGTGATGGCGGGACAGATCGCCGGACTGATCACAAAGGAACAGAGCTGTAAGGAGATCATCGACGAGATGATGGGCGAGGCATCCAAGCTGATGCACTGGAATTGATAAAGGAGCAAAGATGGATAAGATTGCATTTATTTTCCCCGGACAGGGCGCGCAAAAGTGCGGAATGGGAAAAGATTTTTATGAAAATTCAGAGACGGCAAAAAAGATCTTTGACAAGGCGAGCGAATTGATGGGATTTTCCATGCCAAAGCTTTGCTTTGAGGAGAACGATCGCCTGGATATCACTGAGTACACGCAGGCGGCTATGGTGACGTGCTCCGTGGCAATGCTTCGCGTGTTGGAAGAAATGGGCGTGAAGGCGGATATGACTGCCGGTTTGAGCCTTGGCGAGTATTGCGCGCTGGCTGCGGCGGGCGTGATGAGCAATGAGGACGCGATTGCGACGGTTCGCCAGAGAGGAATCTTTATGCAGGAAGCCGTTCCGGTCGGAGAAGGCGCGATGGCGGCGATCCTTGGACTGGATGGGGATGCCGTGGAGGCGGTTGCGCAGACGATTCCCGAGGTCTGGGTGGCAAACTACAACTGCCCCGGTCAGATCGTCATTTCCGGCAAAAAAGAAGCCGTCGAGACGGCGTGTGAGCAGCTGAAGGCGGCAGGCGCGAAACGTGCAGTTCCTCTGAACGTGAGCGGCCCGTTCCACTCCGGCCTCTTGGTCGGCGCGGGAGAGAAGTTAGGAAAGGTTCTGGAAAATGTTTCCGTAAACGAGCCCGTGATCCCGTATGTCGCAAACGTGACCGCTTCCTTTGTGGAACACGCGGACGAGGTAAAAGAGCTTTTGACCCGTCAGGTGTCCTCCTCCGTGCGCTGGCAGCAGAGCGTGGAGGCGATGATCGCTGCGGGGGCAGATACCTTTGTGGAGATCGGACCGGGAAAGACCTTGGCAGGATTTATGAGAAAGATTGACCGAAGCGTCAAGACCATCAATGTGGAGACGCTGGAAGATGCAAGAAACGCTGCGAAAGCGATTTTGGGATAACGAATCAGAAAGGGGAACATGACAATGCTGGAAGGAAAGATCGCGCTTGTGACAGGTGCTAGCCGTGGAATTGGCCGTGCCATTGCACTGGAACTGGGAAAAAAAGGAGCTTACGTCATTGTCAATTACAATGGCTCTGAGCAGAAGGCGCAGGAAGTGGTGACGGACATTGTGAATGCCGGCGGACAGGCAGAAGCCATGCAGTGCGACGTATCGGATTTTGAGAAATGCGGCGAGTTGATCGGTGCGATTGCCAAAAAATATAAGCGTCTGGACATTCTGGTCAACAACGCCGGGATCACCAGAGACGGTCTTTTGATGGCGATGAGCGAGGAGGATTTTGACGCGGTGATTCAGACCAACTTAAAAGGCGTATTCAACTGCATCCGCCATGCCTCAAGAACCATGATTCGCCAGAAATCCGGCAGAGTCATTAACATTTCCTCCGTGTCCGGTGTGATGGGAAATGCGGGACAGGCAAATTACTGCGCGGCAAAGGCAGGTGTGATCGGAATGACAAAGTCCGCCGCGAGAGAACTTGGAAGCCGCGGAATCACGGTCAATGCCGTTGCTCCGGGATTTATCAACACGGACATGACAGCCGTGTTAAACGATACGATCAAAGAAGGCGTTGTTTCACAGATCCCCTTAAAGGAATTTGGCGAGCCGGAGGACGTGGCGGCAGCCGTATCATTCTTAGCTTCCGATGAGGCGCGCTACATTACCGGTCAGGTGCTTTGCGTGGACGGCGGAATGGCAATGTAGTTTTCGTGAGAAAAAGGAGGATAACATGAACAGAGTTGTTGTAACGGGAATGGGTGCGATCACTCCCATTGGAAATGATGTCGAGAGCTTTTGGAAGGCAGTAAAGAACGAGGAAGTGGGAATCGCTCCGATCACCTGCTTTGATACAGAAGGCTACAAGTGCCGCATCGCCGCTGAGGTGAAGAAATTTGACGCGAAAAATTATATGGATCCCAAGGCGGCGCGCCGCATGGAGCGTTTTTCCCACTTTGCGGTGGCTGCCGCGGGCGAAGCGTTAAAAGATGCCGGAATTGATATGGAAAAAGAAGATCCCTTCCGCGTTGGCGTGAGTGTCGGAAGCGGAATCGGTTCTCTCCAGGAGATTCAGAGAGACTTTGAGAAGCTGACGACAAAGGGTCCGACCCGTGTTCCCCCGCTGATGGTTCCTGTGATGATCAGCAACATGGCTGCCGGAAATGTTTCTATTCAATACGGATTAAAAGGAAAATGTATCAACGTGGTGACGGCGTGTGCGACTGGAACACACTCCATCGGCGAGGCGATGCGAACAATCCAGTACGGTGACGCAGACGTGATGGTTGCGGGCGGAACCGAGGCTTCCATCACCCCGCTTGGCATGGCAGGATTCTCCGCACTGACTGCATTGACAGATTCCGATGATCCAAAGCGCGCCTCCATCCCGTTTGACGAGGCAAGAAGCGGATTCGTCATGGGCGAGGGAGCCGGAGTAGTCGTTTTGGAGTCCTTGGAGCACGCAAAGGCGAGAGGCGCGAAGATTCTTGCTGAGGTGGTCGGTTACGGCGCGACAGGAGACGCTTACCACATCACTTCCCCGGCAGAGGACGGAAGCGGTGCGGCGCGCGCTATGACGAACGCAATTCACGACGCGGGACTTGCGGTTGAGGACATTGACTACGTCAACGCGCACGGAACGAGCACACACCACAACGATCTGTTCGAGACAAAGGCAATCAAGCTGGCTCTGGGCGAGCACGCTTACAAGGTAAAGGTCAACTCTACCAAGTCCATGGTCGGACATATGCTGGGAGCTGCCGGCGGCGTGGAGTTTATCACCTGCGTCAAGTCCATTCAGGATGGATTTGTACACGCGACAGTCGGATTGGAAAAGCCCGGAGAAGGGTGCGATCTGGACTATGTGCAGGGACATGGCGTAGAGATGCCGGTTCGCTGCGCGATCAGCAATTCCCTGGGATTTGGCGGCCACAATGCAAGTATTGTCGTGAAACGTTTTGAGGAGGAATCCAGATGAAGATTGACGATATGATTAAACTGATGAAGGCAGTTTCCGAGTGCAGTCTGACCAGTTTTGAGCTGGAAGACGGCGGTGTCAAGCTCTCCTTAAAGCGCGAGAAGGAGCTGCCCCAGATCGTGACTGTCAGCGCGCCCGCTGTCGCGGAAAATGTCTCCGGCGCGGTTGCGATCGCAAACACCGCTCCTGCGGCTCAGACGGCTGCTGCCCCAGCACCTGCCGCGGAGTCTGCGCCTGCGATTGACTCGGATAAGGTAATCACAAGCCCGCTTGTCGGAACCTTTTACAGCGCGGCCTCCCCGGATGACGAGCCGTTTGTAAAAGAAGGAGATCATGTCAAGAAGGGACAGGTTCTCGGACTGATCGAGGCGATGAAGCTGATGAATGAGATTGAGAGCGAGTACGACGGCGTGGTGGAAGCCGTGCTTGTGGAGAATGAGAGCGTGGTCGAGTATGGTCAGCCCTTGTTCCGGATTCGATAGAGGAGGAAAATGCGATGTTAATGGGAATCAAAGAGATTGAAGAGATTTTACCGCATCGGCATCCCTTTTTGCTGGTGGACTGCATTGAGGAGCTGGAACCCGGAAAGCGCGCGGTGGGCTACAAGTGCGTGACGTTTGACGAGTATTACTTCCGGGGACATTTCCCCCATAATCCCGTAATGCCGGGCGTTCTCATCATCGAGGCACTGGCGCAGGTCGGCTCTGTCGCCATGCTCTCCGTGCCGGAGTATCGTGGAAAAGTCGGGTACTTTGGCGGCATCAACAACTGTAAGTTTAAGCAGATGGTAAAACCGGGCGACCGCCTGAAACTGGAGTGCGAGATTATCAAGCAGAAAGGCCCCGTCGGCATTGGCAAGGCAGTTGCGACTGTGGACGGAAAATTGGCTGCCAGCGCGGAGCTGACATTCATGATTGGGTGAGATCAATGTTTAAGAAGATTTTGATTGCAAACAGAGGCGAGATTGCGGTGCGGATCATTCGCGCGTGCAGAGAGATGGGGATTCAGACCGTGGCAGTCTACTCCGAGGCGGACAAAGACTGCCTGCACACACTGCTTGCGGACGAGGCGATCTGCATCGGCCCGGCTCCCTCGAATCAGAGTTATCTAAATATGGAGCGGATTCTTGCGGCGACTGTCGCGACAAAGGCGGATGCGATTCATCCGGGATTTGGCTTTCTGTCGGAAAATGCAAAGTTTGCGAAGCTGTGCGCGGAGTGCAGCATCACCTTCATCGGCCCGGACGCGCAGATCATCAGCCGTATGGGCAACAAATCCGAGGCGCGCCGCACGATGATGGAGGCAGGTGTCCCGGTCGTTCCCGGAAGCAAAGAGCCGGTTTATAAGGCGCAGGAAGCTCTTGAGATGGCAAAAAACATCGGCTTTCCGGTGATGATTAAGGCTTCTTCCGGCGGCGGCGGAAAGGGAATGCGAATTTCCTGGAGTGAGGATGATTTTGAGGAGAATTTCGGCGCGGCGCAGCTGGAGTCCGTGAAGGGATTTTCCGACGACACGATGTATATCGAGAAATACGTCGAGAACCCGCGCCACATTGAGTTTCAGATCATGGCGGACAAGTTTGGAAATGTCATTCACCTTGGGGAGCGCGATTGCTCGATTCAGAGACGCCACCAGAAGGTGCTTGAGGAGTCGCCCTGCGATGTGATCTCGGATGAGCTTCGCTGGAAAATGGGCGAGACAGCGGTGCGCGCGGCAAAGGCAGTCGGGTATGAGAATGCCGGAACGATTGAATTTTTGCTCGATAAGCACAAGAATTTCTATTTTATGGAAATGAACACGCGTATTCAGGTGGAACATCCCGTGACGGAGCTTGTGACGGGACTTGACTTGATTAAGGAGCAGATTTGTGTGGCTGCCGGGGAGCCGTTAAGCGTCTCGCAGGAAGAGGTGGCGGTTACTGGGCACGCCTTGGAGTGCAGAATCAACGCCGAGAACCCGCAGAAACACTTTATGCCGTGTCCGGGAAAGATCATAAACGTGCACATTCCGGGGGGAAATGGGGTGCGTGTGGATTCCCACATTTACAGCGGCTATGAGGTTCCGGCAAACTACGATTCCATGTTGATGAAATTGATCGTCTACGGGAAAGACCGCCAGACGGCAATCGCCAAGATGCAGAGCGCGCTCGGAGAGCTGATCATCGAGGGAATCGAGACGAATGTGGACTTCCAGTACGCGATTCTGGAGAACGAGGCATTTCGCGCAGGAGAGACGGACACGGGATTTATCGAGCAATATTTTCCGGAATATGTGAAATAAGCAGAGAGTGAGGTGCATTTTTGATGCTGCGGAGTATGTTTAAGAAGACCTACACCCGGTTGGATGCAAAAGTCCGACCCCAGAGCCAGGAGACGGCGAGCGAGCCGAGCGTTCCGGCAGGACTCTGGCGCAAGTGCAATAAGTGCGGTCAGCCCATCTATGTGGAGGATGTGGTGAATAACCAATACGTCTGCCCCAAGTGCGGCGGATACTTCCGGATTCACGCGTATCGGCGCGTGGAGATGATCGCGGATGCGGGAACTTTCGAGGAGTGGAATCAGGAGATGGACTTTTCCAATCCCCTGGATTTTCCGGGATACGAGAAGAAGGTACTCGCCATGCGGGAAAAGACCGGCTTAAACGAGGCGGTAGTCACAGGAAAATGCAGCATTGGCGGAAATGATGCCGTGATCGCAGTCTGCGACGCCCGCTTTATTATGAGCAGCATGGGAAAAGTGGTTGGGGAGAAGATCACCTGTGCCGTGGAGCACGCGACGAGAGAACAGCTTCCGGTCATCATCTTTGCCTGCTCCGGCGGCGCGAGAATGCAGGAAGGACTCGTCTCTCTGATGCAGATGGCAAAGACCTCGGCGGCATTAAAACGCCATCACGAGGCAGGACAGCTCTATATCAGTGTTTTGACTGACCCGACGACCGGGGGCGTGACGGCGAGTTTTGCGATGCTTGGCGACATCATTCTTGCAGAGCCAAACGCGCTGATCGGATTTGCCGGGCCGCGTGTGATTGAGCAGACGATCGGTCAGAAGCTGCCGGAAGGCTTCCAGCGCGCGGAGTTTCTCCTGGCGCACGGTTTTGTGGATAAGATTGTGCCAAGAGAAGAGCAAAAAGAGGTGATTGCCCGGATTCTTCGCTTGCATAAAAACGCTTCGATAGAGCGCGCAAATGTCGGTGACAAGAGCATTTCCCAGAAGACAGAAAGCCAGACTCCGGATGAAAAGAAGTCTGTCTGGGATACGGTGCTGCTTTCCAGAAAGGCAGACCGCCCGACGGCACTCGACTACATCGAGGAACTGTTTGAGGACTTCACGGAGTTTCACGGCGACCGCTACTTTGGCGACGATGGGGCGATTGTCGGCGGAATCGCGTCGTTTCGCGGGATGCCGGTGACGGTGATCGGACAGCAAAAGGGCAAGACGACAAAGGAAAATATCCGCAGAAACTTCGGAATGCCTTCCCCGGAAGGATACCGAAAGGCGTTGCGCTTGATGAAGCAGGCGGAAGTGTTCCACCGCCCGATCATCTGCTTTGTGGACACACCCGGCGCGTTCTGCGGTCTGGAGGCCGAGGAGCGCGGGCAGGGCGAGGCGATTGCCCGCAGCCTGTTTGAGATGTCGGATCTGAAGGTTCCGGTGCTCTCTGTCGTGATCGGAGAGGGCGGAAGCGGCGGCGCGCTGGCTGTCGCAGTAGCGAACGAGGTCTGGATGCTGGAAAATTCGGTCTATTCGATTCTCTCGCCCGAAGGATTTGCGTCGATTCTCTATAAGGACAGCAAGAAAGCACCGGAAGCCGCGCAGGTGATGAAGATGACGGCGGCGGACTTAAAGCAGCTGAATCTGATTGAGCGTGTGATTCCGGAAAAAGAACCTGCGAGCAGAGAGAATCTTCCACGTCTTGCAGCGATTCTGGAGGAATACATGGAAGAATTTTTCGAGCGTATGAGCAAGATGGACGGCGCAGAGATTGCAACGTCGCGCTACGATCGTTTTAGGAGAATGTAATTATGTTGAAATCATTGACAATCGGGGATTTGACTGTGGAAAAGCCTGTGATTCAGGGTGGAATGGGTGTTGGAATCAGCCTGCACCGTCTTGCGGGTGCGGTTGCAAAAGCCGGGGGACTGGGGATCATCTCGGCGGCGCAGATCGGATTTACGGAGGAAGATTTTGCCAAACAGCCGGAACAGGCGAATCTTCGCGCGATCCGAAAGGAGCTTGCAAAGGCAAGAGAACTGGCGCAGGGCGGTGCGGTTGGATTTAACATCATGGTTGCCACGAACCAGTACAAGGAGCAGGTGAAGGAAGCGATCAAGGCAGGCGCGGACATCATCATCTCCGGCGCGGGACTTCCGGTCTCACTCCCGGAGTTTGCAAGAGAGGCTTACGAGGAGCTGGGACAGATCCCGAAACGCCTGACAAAACTCGCTCCCATCGTCTCCACGGCAAAGGCAGCGTCCGTGATCTGCCGCCTCTGGGATCGCAAGTACCAGACAGCACCGGATCTTGTTGTAATTGAGGGACCGCTTGCAGGCGGGCATCTGGGATTTTCCAGAGAACAGTTGACGGAGTACGGCGCGGACACGGAAGATGTGGAAAAGACGTACCGAAAGGACGTCTACGATGAGGAGATCGGCGCGATCTTAAAGGTTGTGGAGCAGTACGGCCAAAAGTATCACCGCCACATCCCGGTTGCGATTGCGGGCGGCGTCTACACGCACGAGGACGTGCTTCATCAGCTCTCGCTCGGCGCGGATGCGGTTCAGGTTGCGACGCGGTTTGTGACGACGCAGGAGTGCGACGCGCCGCTCGCCTATAAAGAGGCGTATCTTGCGGCGAAGAAAGAGGACATTGTCATCACAAAGAGTCCGGTCGGAATGCCCGGAAGAGCGATTCGCAACCAATTTTTGGAAGCTGTCAGTCGCGGCGACCGCCCGGCAATCCGCCACTGTTACCGCTGTCTGGAACGCTGCGACATCGCAAAGATCCCGTATTGCATCACGCAGGCACTCGTCAACGCCGCCAAAGGCGATCTGGCGCAGGCGCTTCTCTTTTGCGGCAGCAACGCCTTCCGCGCCGACCACATAGAACGCGTGGACGAGGTGATGGCAGAGTTGGTGGGGGAATAGCATTAACTTGCGTACTTTCTTCCTCAATTATACGAGACAGACGGCAAAAGAGCAAGGAATTTGTGTTTTGGGAAAGCGTCAAGATTCTTACATCTTTCTTGCAATATTGGGCAGGTAATTGAAAAATATCCGCATTTTCAGTATGATATTTTGGAAAAAAGATACGGAAGAGGCGGATTAGAATGGGAGAGCGGGAATACCGCATTGGAGATATGGCGCGGATTGTCGGCATGAGTGCGGACGGTCTGCGTTTTTATGAGAAAAAAGGTGTCATTCATGCCAAAAAGAAAGAGAATGGCTACCGATACTATTCAGAGAAAGATTTATACCGCTTGATGAATATCGCGTACCATCGCCGAATGAATGCAAGTTTGGATGATATTGAGGAGATGATGAGCGAGCAGGGCGGGGAAGTCGGAGAGCTTCGAGCGCGAATCAGGCAGCGGATGGAGCAGGAAACGCGTGCATTGCAACGCCATCAGATGGCACTGCGAAGATTGCGTCTTGTGGAGCATGATCTGGATACGCTTGAGATGCGGATGGAGCAAGGCTGTTCGGTGCAAACATTTCCGAGCGGATATTTGATGGGGGAGTCGCCCTCTCTTGCGGATGGACTGAGCGCGTGGTTTGCAATGGCAAATCAGGAAAACGGGCTGGATATGACGTACTTTTATAACGAGCTTTTTTTTGATGAGGAGAGTCAAATGTTGCTTCCGGGCAAGACAAAACTCATCTTTTATGAGCGGTTGGAATCGTGCCTGATGCGTCCGATTGACCGAAACACTGCGCCACCGATTGCCTGTCCAACGTGCGTTTATCAGCTAGTGGAACTTTCTGAGCCGATTCCGGGGGTGGGCTGCTATCTGGCGATGGCAGAATGGGCGAAATCGCATGGACTTGTTCCGGGAAAGAAACTCTACGCCAACAACATGATTACGTTTTTTCGGGGAAATGTTGAGAAATATTATGTGGAGCTTTACTTGCCACTAAACGGTGAGGACGTGATTGCAAGCCGCAACTTTCCTCCCGCGGAGAGGAAGGTTTCCGGCTAATGGATATGAAAAATTACTCTTCGGCAGCCGCACATTCTGCGGTTGCTTCTTTCTTTCCGAAGGTAGTCACAACGTCGATCAGATAAGAAGAGATCGTCACCGTGATCAGGGAGAAGAAGAGCTTCTTCACGGGCAGGTAGGAGAGCGAAAGAGCCAAGACCGTGATGTCCGTGAACAGATATGCCTGGGAGATCTTGAGTGGCGTCCGGCTTGAAATCACAAGCGCGAGTGCGTCGTCTCCGCCGCAGGAAGCTCCTTGGCGCACGACAAGACCGCAGCCGATTCCGATAAAGCATCCGCCCGCAACCGCTGCCACAAGGGGCATATCGGCGGTGCTGGGAAGCAGCGGCGGGAACATTTCCCAGATAAAATAAAAGAATGCCAGGCTGGCTGTCGCCAGTATGGAGCTCTTTAAGAATTCTTTGCCAAGGTACTTATAGCCAAACAGGTAGCTGATCCCGTCTAGGAGAGGGGACAAGATGGAGGAAGGAATTCCAAACCAGTGATTGCACAGCAAAAGCAATCCCAGGATTCCGCCCTCGGTGATTCCTGCCTGTCGGTGAACATTGTAAATTCCAAAAGAAGTGATTGCAGTTCCCAGAATAATTGGGACGACCTTTTTTAAAGTAAATGTTGACTGAATTTCGTCTTTCAAACGCAGCATGAATCCTCTCAGCTGCTTCATAATAAAACCCCGTTTCTTAAAATAAATACGTTAATTGATTCCATTTTGGCTCACCCCGCATTCCGCGGCTGCGAAATGACCATACACCAACATTATAACGCATTGGGGTGGGGAGTTGTCAAGGGAGAAAAAATTCTCCCAAAGGCGGAGAGTGTAAGGAAACCTTTGGGAGAGATTTTTGGCGAGTTATTTATTTCTTCTCTGCGCCCTGATAAGTGATGACGCCATTTTTATCGGTGCAATAGTAGGTATCGTCGGCATCTTTGATATTGGTCTTATTTTTCATAATTTTTCCAGAAGTGCTGACCAGATACTCCTTGCCGTCGTACTCGATCGGCTCGTACTTGGAACCTTCTTCTGCTTCCAGTCGGCGACCCTTGATGTAGATGGAATCCTTGTCGATCTTGTCAAGACCTGCACCCTTTTCGCTTCCGGAAGTACGGAAACTATAATGATATTTTTCACCGTCAATGTCGATGGTTGCAGTTCCTGTCTTCATAACGCCTTCCTTGGGGGAGTCGCCAAAGTAGTAGACCGAAACATTTTCATCTGCATCCGGAATATCATCGACCGTCTCAATTTTTTCGGCTTCCAGGATTGTCTTTCCGTCCGTATCAAACGTGATCTTATACAGACCATAGAGCATCTCGCCGTTTACATCAAAGCCATATTTCTGACCATTGACGGAGCGAATCTCTGCCTGATAAAGCTCGCCGTTGGAATCTGCGTAGAACCAATACGCCTCATCGTCATTGTGTGCTTCCGGATCGACTTCCTCGCTTGGAACGGTGTGGAACCATCCGGTTGCAAGCCACGCCTGATCTTCCGTATTGTAGTACATATTGGAGCCGCTGGAGACTGCATTTCCGGGGGTAGACCACCAGTCAAAATGTGCTGCGCCGTTCTCATCAAACCGATACTTGCGCCCGTTGATCTTCTTGCTGTCTTTGTCCGCAATCTTTTTGCCGTTTGCCTGGAACCAGAACCAATAACCGTCTCCATCGCGGTTCTCGTTGTCATCTTCAGCTTCCAGATATTTCCAGGTATTCACGGCAAGCCGACCGCTGGAATTGGCGTCCGCATAGTAAACGCCTTCTTTCCATGCATCGTCATCCGTAAGCATTTCCCCGTCCTCACTGATCCAGCCGGAGAGCATATGACCTTCCTCGTCAAAGATAAACTTCGCGTCGCCGGTTGAGGTGGGCAAGGTAGAGATACGCACGTTTCCGCTGGAGGAACGCTTTACTGCCTTGCCGTTTGACTGGAGATAGAACCACCATGTCTCCGGCTCGCCCTCGTCCGGGTCTTCATTCGTAACTTCGCGCCATTCGTTGCTGACCATCGCTCCGGCAGAGTTGACGTAATAATAATTGTCCCCGTCCTCCACGATGGAGCTGCGAACCATCAAGCCGTCCTCTCCGAGGTAGTACCAGTTGTTTCCGGACTTGCGAAACGCATCCGTGACGCGGTTTCCGTCCGAGTCCAGATAGACCCAATCATTGCCGACCTGTGTCCAGCCTGTTGCCGCGAACGAGACGGTGGCTGCGCCGATTGAAAACGCGGCTGCTGCCGTTGGAACCAAAAGCATTTTCATCTGTTTCTTCATTCCATTCACTCCTTTCTGCTGTTGCGTTTACTATAAACCTTGGAGTAAGTCTAAGGTCAATGCAAGTAAGAAAATGGTAAGACTTTGTAAGATTTTTGACAAAAATATTCCACAAAAAATCCGCCTCCGGATTGTGAGCTTTCTCCATTTACAATCCCACGCAAAATCCCTATAATCCCATACACAGAATTTGAGTGAACGTTTACGCAAATGTTTAAGTAAAAACTACGAAAAAATAAACGAAAACGTTCCAGTCGGCCGACAATCAAATGAGGTGTGATTATGACAGAGGAAAATGTAACGCTAAAACAGATCGCAGAACTGGCGGGGGTTTCGATTACAACGGTTCATCGCGTGTTAAACGGGAAAGGGGGATACAGCCAACCAATCAAAGAAAAGATTCTTCACATTGCAAAAGAACAGGGATATACCGTAAATTACGCGGCGTCGTCCATCCGAAAGCACACGCTGCACATCGCGCTGATCTTTCCGGCAAACGGCTGGGGATATGCTTGGTACTTGCAATCCATGCTGGACGGTTATCTGGAATTTCGCCGTCAGATCAGCAAGTTCAACATCGTGTTTCAGGAATATTACAGCCAGAGTGAGGAGGATGTTGGGAAAATCCTGCACGACATTTGTCAGGAACGCCCCGTTGCCTACGACGGCGTGGTGATCTACGACATTGACCCGTCTGCAAAGACAGCGGCAAAGATCAACTATCTTCTGGGAAAACGGATTCCGGTCGTCATGCTGGAAAAAGACAGTGTGGCGATTGAGGGGGCGTGCTGTGTATGCCCGGATCAGGAGATGGCGGGGCAGATCGCGGGAAATATGATGGAAAAGATGCTGCGCGGCGCGGGAAAGGTGACGGTGCTTGCTCAGAATCTGCAAGAGGCGGATCAGAACGCACAGGCATTCGTAAAACGACTGGAAGCGTCACGCCCGGATCTTACGGTGGAGCAGATTTTCCTGCGCGTCGATATGCCAAAGCTCGACGATCAGGTCTTAAAGAGCCTGGAAAATGCCGACGGCGTCTACATGACGAGTGCGAGAAACAGTGTGATCTACCTAAAGGCACTCGAACGGCTACAATCGCGCCCGACTGCGGCGATTGGAAGTGAGCTTTTTGACGAGAGCCGAGCCGCTCTCAATCGGGAAATGCTCGATGCTGTGATCGACAAACGCCCTTTCTGCATCGGATACCACGCGCTGGAGAAGATGTTTGCTTGCCTTGTGAAGAATGAGCCACTGCCCAGACAGTGGGACATTGTACCGAGAATCATTTTACAGGCAAATTGCGATGCCTACGCGCATTCGCAGAGAAAGGAAGAAGGATTATGGGGGCAAACACAAACGTTTCGCTGAATGAAGAATATGTGCAAAACGTGAAAAACGCGCCGAAATTCGGCATCAAAGACAAGATCGGATATATGCTTGGGGATTTGGGATTCAACAGCCTGCAAGTGCTTGTAAACAGTTACTTCATGCTGTTTTGTGTCAACGTGATGGGGATCATGGCGACGCACTTTGCCGGAATCATTTTCATCTGTAAAGCACTCGATGCGTTTAACGATACCTTTATCGGGCGAACCTGTGACAAGCGCGCGGCGAGCCGAACCGGGAAAATGAAGCCGTGGCTGAAATGGTTTGCAATTCCGTATGCGATTTTCAGCGTGATTATGTTCTTCAACATGGCGGTGATGCCATACGCACTCAAAGTTGCGTGGGTGTTGGTGATTTACTTTATCTGGGGAATCGTGGGAACTTTTATCAACGTGCCCTACGGTGCGATGAGCAACATCATCACGACAAACCAAGTCGAGCGCACGGAGCTTTCCAACTTCCGCTCGATCGGAAGTTTTGCGGCAAATATCGGCACGACGACGATCGCACCGCTCCTTCTGTTTGACGCCAACAACGATCCGATTGCCAGCCGCTTTATCGTGCTTTCGATTGTGCTGGGAATCTTTTGCACCGTCTGTCTGCTTCTTACCCATGCACTCGTTCGTGAGCGCGTCCTCGTCACGGCAAACGATCAGCTTGGTGCAGGTGGTGAGAAAGTCAATTATCTGGAAGTGGCAAAAAGTTTCCTGAAAAACCGCGTGATGATTGCCGTCGTGCTCTCCTATGTGGTTGCAAAGCTGTTTACGCAGCCGGTCAGCACCACAAACCAGTATGTATTTATGGTCTATTTTCAGGATACCACGATGCTTGCATTTTCCAGCCTGGTGAGTATGGTTCCGATGCTGATCGGAATGGTTTTCTTAAAGCCGCTCGTTAAGCACTTCGGAAAGAAAAACTTGATTACCTGGCCGGTGCTCGGAGCTGCGATTTGCTACGGAGCGACGGCTCTGCTTCCGATGACTCCCGTGACCTGGATCGGTTGTCAGGTGATTGCCAGTCTGTGCACCGCTTGCCAGGGACTCCTGCTCTGGAGTTTGATCGCGGACGCGGTAGATTATCAGGCATATCTGACGGGGCAGAGAAATGACGGAACGGTCTATGCGACGATCACGTTCATCGTGTTCTTTGCCGCGAGTGCTTCCACGTCCCTGATCGCACTGGTGCTTGAGGCGATTGGCTATGATCCGGCGGCAGGTTCCATGAATCAGCTGGCAGGCGTTGCAGAGCGGATTAAGCTGTTTGGCGGATTCTGGCCAATGATCGGGTGTCTTTTGGTATTTGTTTGCTATAAGTTGATCTACAACATCAATGACCAGCAGATGCGGGAGGTCAGTGAGGAATTGCACCGCAGAAGCGAGAAGGAAGAAGAAAAACTGCTAAAGGGAGGAAAGAAATGATGGGGAAATTACAGCAGGAAGTGACGCAGATCGCGCCAAAAACGTGGTGCATCAGTGAATTTCGGCTCGTCAACGCATTCTTGGCGGAGGGAGAAACGTATGCGGCGTTGATTGACACGGGCTGTGGGCTTGGCGACATCGCATCCTTGGCACGCACCTTGACGGACAAGCCGATTGAGATCCTTCTCACACACGGACACGCCGACCACATCGGCGGTCTTTACCGGTTCTCGCAGGATACGCCCGTCTATTTGCACCCCGCGGATCGCGCATTTGAGGAATCATTTCCCTGCAACAACGCGTTTCGGACAGGATACGTTCAGACGCGCGGCCCGATTCGCTTTCCGGGCGAAGGACATCAAGAGGCGATGCTTTCTCTCGTCCCGGAGCCGGAACCAGAAGCAATCAAGCTCTCGCACACAAGAGAACTCGTTGACGGGCAAATGATCGATCTTGGCGGGCGTGTGCTCGAAGTTTTACACACCCCTGGGCACAGCGACGGAAGCGTCTGCTTTCTTGATGAGAAGAACCGGATTCTCTTTAGCGGAGATACGGTGAACAAAAGCATTATCCTGATGCGCCAGCCGGTTAACGACAGGCGTTTGATTCGCATTTTCCATCAGACCGTCAAAAAAATCTGGGAAAAGAGCGCGTCATATAACTGCTTGGCGATTGGACACGATGGGGTGACGATTGAAAAACAGATCGTAAAAGACTATCTGGACTTGACGAGAGGACTGCTCGACGATTCGATTGTCGGGACTTACGAGGAGGTCGGCTTCCGAAAAGGAGAAGTCGCAAGATTGGGACTTGCGGAACTGTGGTATCAGTGTGACGCATGAGAAAATAAAAAGTTACTCAAAAAAACGCCCGTCAGAAAAAACCGACGGGCGATTCGCTTGCTTTATCGAAGCAACTTGTGCATTTCATCTGCGACAAACTGTACTTGCGGTCCAATGATGACCTGTACGGAGGTTTTGCTGGGGCGAATGATTCCGGCAACACCGGCGGATTTGATCTTTTTCTCATCAACCTGTGTGTAATCATTTACTTCCAGACGAAGACGGGTGATGCAGTTGTCTAACGATTTCACGTTTTGCTTTCCGCCAAGACCTTCCAGGACAACGCGTGCAACCTGAGTAAAGTCGTTATTTGCAAGAACTGCCGACATCTCTGCATCGGAATCATCATCTTCACGTCCGGGAGTCTTTAAGTCAAACTTCACGATCGCGAAGCGGAAGACGACATAGAATACCACAAATGCAGCAATACCAAGCGGAATAATCATCCAAGTCTTCTGCGCTGCGGGAAGGGATGCGGAGAACAGAAGATCGGTTGCTCCAGCGGAGAAACTAAATCCAGCACGGAAGCCAACTAACGTGGTGATGGTAGTGAAAATTCCGTATAAAACAGCGTAAATCAGATACAGGCCGGGAGCTAAGAACATAAAACCAAACTCAAACGGCTCGGTAACGCCACATACAAATGCGCTGATTGCTGCGGATACTACGAGACCGATGGCAACTTTGCGCTTTCCGGGCTTTGCAGTCTGAACCATTGCCAGGGCTGCGCCAGGAATACCAAACATCATGCAGGGGAAGAAGCCGGACATATACATTCCAAGACTCCAAGACACATCCGCAGAGGTTTCACCGTTCCAGAAGTGACTCAAATCGCCCAGTCCGATGGTATCGAACCAGAATACATTGTTCAATGCATGATGCAGACCGGTCGGAATCAGCAAGCGGTTTAAGAATGCGTATATGCCTGCTCCAACTGCGCCCATACCTGCGATTGCATTTCCCAGTGCGATCAATGCACCAAAGACAACGGGCCATGCAAACAGTAAGACAACGGATGTAATGATGGCAACTACACCGGCAATGATGGTAACACAGCGTTTGCCGCTGAAGAAAGAGAGCCAATCCGGAAGCCTTGTGGACTTAAAGCGGTTGTAACAGGTAGAACCAATCACACCAGAGAGAATACCGATAAACGGGTTTGCAATTTTCTGGAAAGCCAGCATACTTTGCTCGTTCTCTGCTACGGAAGGCATGATTGTGGTCACAACTCCGGTTGAGAGCAGGGAAGTAATCATCAGCCAGGAAGCAAGAGCTGCCAGACCGCCGGTTCCGTCGTTGCCTTCGGATAGTCCGACGCCAACGCCGATGACAAAGAGGATTGCCATGTTGTCAATCAACGCGCCGCCGGCTTTTACCAGCAAAAATCCAATCTGCTGAAGCAGACCGTTGACGTCTCCACCTTGCATGGTGGAGGGGCAGAGCCAGTAACCGATCCCCATCAGGATGCCGCAGATGGGCAGACACGCCACCGGAAGCATCAGGGCTTTGCCCAGTTTTTGTAAGTACTTCATATAGTTTTACCCCTTTCTATTTTTCGAACACTTACGGAATGTAAGCGTTCTTATTTACGAGAGTTGGATCACTGGAGTGACTCCTGCCTGGCAGGAACCGCTCTCATTGCAGGAAATCCCCGGAAAGTTTGGTGTATTGCATACAATCATGAGAACCGTGGTGTCATATCCATCCTCAGAAATTTTTGCAATATCAAATTGAATGAGCGGGTCGCCTGCTTTTACCGAATCCCCGGTTTTGACACACGCGGTAAAATGCTTGCCGTTTAACTGCACGGTGTCCAGACCAATGTGAAGAATCACTTCCGCACCGTTTTGAGTCTGAAGGCTGACTGCGTGCAAGGTATCAAAAACCATACTAACCGTTGCATCTGCCGGAGCGACCAGTGTTCCGAGAGAAGGAGAGATTGCTGCTCCTTTTCCGAGAATTTCCTGGCTGAAAGTCGGGTCATTGACGCTGTGCATGGGAACGAGTTCTCCACTTACCGGAGCGAGCAAAACAACTGGTTCTGATTTCTTTGGTTCCATCATTTTCTTAAATAAATTAAACATAGGCGTTCCTTTCTCTATCCATGGTTTCGGATTCTACGAATATGTAGGGCAAGATCGCAGATCTCTGCACCAGAGATACGATGTCCGTGTTGCAGCTGAATCATCTGGGCGATTTTTTGGCTGCAAGAAAATTCTTCTGGACATAGACGAAGGAGTACTTGCTGAAGTTCCTCTTCGTCCTCTTTTTGAAGCTCTCCAGAGATCACTTGCTGTGCAAGAAAACGTAAATGAGTAGTAAAACGTTCGTAGTTGAGCGAATCCTTATCGTATTCTAATGCAAATGTTTCCTGCACCAGTTGAAGAATCTGCTGCATCAGGTTCGTCAGGCGGATCGTCTCGCCCATTGGAGAGCCAAATTCTGCATTCACGATGTGAAGGGCAATCGAGGCAGCTTCATCTGGAGGAAATTTGATGCCCAGCTTTCTCTCAATCAATGCGATGGCATATTCTCCGATTAGATATTCTTCGCGGTAGAAATTGCGAATTTCTCGAAGCAGCGGATTGGGAAACATCATTTGCCGTTTGCATCGCTTGATTGCAAAGTCGATGTGGTCGGTCAGCGTGACATACACATTGGGATTGAGTGAGCGGTTCATCACCTTCTTTGCATAACTTATGATTTCAACAGACACTTCAATGTGTTCCATGGGAAGTTTTGCGAGGAGTTCTTTGAACTGATCCATGGAATTTTGACTTTCCAGGCGAAAGATCTTTTCAACCTTATTCGGATCAATGGAATCGCCTTCCTTTGCACGAAATCCAATGCCGCGCCCCATTGCGACGATTTCAGCTCCTTCGCTGTCTGTGGTGCTTACCACATTGTTGTTGATAATTCGTGCGATTTTCATGCGCGTCCCCCGGTGTTTATCACAATAAAAAAACCACATTTGAGAAAGAGCATCCCAAAATGCACAGCATTGCATTCTAAAAAAACTCGTTCACAAACCTGGTTTTGCCTGCCGAACAGTAACAATCCTCATTTGTATGTTGACGTCCGTATTCTGTTGTGTCAATAATACCAAGAGTTCTTCGTAAAGTCAAGGTGTTTTTGGAAAAAATATACGATTCCACTTTTGAAAGAAGCGCACATGAACGTGTGGTTCTTGGCATATTAATGATAAAAAGATGAAAATGAGGATGTCACGGTGCTCAATTACCTTTGGTCAGGAATGATTCTTACCTCCGTGGTGTGGGCGATGGTGCAGGGAAATCTTGGGGCATTGACGCAGGGCGCGCTGGATGCGGCTGGCGAGGCGGTTTCTCTTGCGATTGCCATGCTGGGCGTGATGAGCTTCTGGACGGGAATCCTTGAGATCGGAAAGCGCGCGGGATTGATTGAGAATCTTGCAAAACGGATGGGCGGCTTGATGCGTCTCTTATTTCCTGATGTTCCGAGAGAGAGCGAGGCGAGCCGCCAGATCTGTGTGAATCTGATTGCAAATGTTCTTGGGCTTGGCTGGGCGGCAACCCCGGCAGGTCTTTGCGCCATGCAGGAGTTAAAAAAGCTCGAAGCAAAACGGCTGGGATATGCACCCGATCAGGTGAGGCGAGCCAGCCGCGCGATGTGTACCTTTCTGATTCTCAACATTTCTTCTCTTCAACTCATTCCGGTCAACATGATCGCGTACCGCGCACAGTATAAGAGCGTGGCTTCGACGGCGATTGTCGGACCGTCTGTCGCCGCGACATTTGCAAGCACTGCTGCGGCACTCGTCTTTTGCCTTATTGCCCGGAGGTGTAGCCCGTCCGATCCAGCTCGACCTGGGTGACGATTCCATTTTCATCAAACGAGAAGAGTACCTCATAGTTGGAACCATCGTAAGAGAAGGGATTAAGCGTGGAAATATCACCATTTTTCTCAAGATTATCAGGCGTTCCCATCGCCTTTTCAACCTGCTCTCGGTTATATCCCTTAAAATCCGTGCCGCCGAGAATCACCTGGCAGGCTCCTTCCTTCCCGTCTGCCTGATAGTAGCCGGTGAGCTTGTAGATGCGGCACTGGGAGAGCGGAAGCGACATCTTGGTGGGATTTGCAGCGACTGCACTGGCTGCCGGGACGCCTGCCTTTGTGAAGGTGATGGCGTGGTCAATCAGCGTGCCTGCGGGAACGGACATCTCTGGATCTGCGTCAACCTCCATCGTCAATCCGCTCTGCGTGAGAGCTTCGATGGTGGACTGCCCAATCTGAAACTTGTGCCCATCTAAGATTAACTTGTTGTCGGAACTGTTCCTTGCAGAGCAGGCGCAAAGAGAGAGTGCGAGAGCTGCCGCAGCAAAGAGCGAGAGACATTTTCCAAATCGTTTCATAAAAATACCTCCGAATATGAACTTTCCCAAGTATACGCCTGCAACTGTTTTTTGTACATTCTTTTTTTGCAACTTGTGTTATACTGGGGGAGATTGCATCAAGTATACTTGAGGAGGAGTGATTCCTATGACCGACTATACGTTTATACCGACTTGGTACACGATCCCGGAGTTTGCAAATCGCAGACCGCAAAATATGTACCACAAAGAAAACGATTCCTGCGAGATTGCACCGGAACCGATCAAAAATCTTCACGTCCTGGCGCGGGCATATCTGAAAAGACCCGATAACAACCAGCGCGCGATCCTTCGTCTGAGCGCGGACGATTCGTATAAACTTTACGTCAATGGCACATTCGTGACTCTGGGACCTGCCCCGGCTTATCCCGAACATTATTATTACAACGAGATTGATATAACCCCCTACTTAAAAGCAGAGGAAAATGTTCTTGCAGTCCACCTCTATTATCAAGGGCTTGTAAACCGCGTCACAAACAGTGCGGATGGGCGTTTTGGAGTTGCTGCGTGGATTGCGGCAGACGAACATGGCTGGCAGGATTTGACCTGGAACTATCAAATATCGCACGCATTTTCCGGAAAAACGATCGGATACGAGACGCAATATCTGGAAGATTTTGACAGTAACCTCTGGGACGAGAAGTGGAATCAGCCCGGATTTGACGATGGGGATTGGGGGCAAATGCTTCCGGCTCCATTTGCGGATTACACGCTCACTTTGCAGCCGACGGCGCAGCTTTCCTGTTACGAAAAAGAGCCTGTGAAAATCCAAAAAGATGCCGATGGGTGGTTCGTGGACATGGGGGAGGAGATCACGGGCGCGCTCCTGGTGGAGGCAGAGGGTGAGAAGGGAAGTCAGATCGTGATTCGCTGCGGCGAGGAACTCGATGAGTCCGGAAATGTGCGCTGGCAGCTTCGCTGTAATTGCGATTATGAGGAGCGATGGACGCTAAACGGCAAGCGGTGTAAGCTGGAGCCGTATGACTACAAGGGATTTCGCTACGCAAAACTCATCCCGCAAAACGGCGCGAAATTGATCAATGTGCGCGCATTTGTCCGCCATTATCCGATGGACGAATCGCTCTGCACCGTAAAAAGCAGCGACAAGCGGTTGGAGGCGATCTTTGCGATCTGCAAGCAGGCGGTTAAGTGCGGGACGCAGGAAGGATACATCGACTGCCCGACGCGCGAGAAAGGGCAGTATCTTGGCGATGCGATTGTGACGGCAAACGCACAGGTGTGGCTGACCGGATCGACTGAGATGCTCAGAAAGTGCATTCGCCAATTTGCCCAGACAAGTGCGATCTGTCCGGGGCTGATGGGCGTCGCACCCGGCTCGTTTATGCAGGAAGTGGCGGACTTTTCCCTGCTCTGGTCACAGCTTTTGCTGCTCGATTATCGTTTTACGGGAGACCGCTCGTTTTTGCGGGAAATGTACCCGGTCGCAAAGGGGATTCTGGAACATTTTTCCAAATATCAGGGAGAGGACGGGCTGCTCTACCAGGTTGCAGATAAGTGGAATCTTGTGGACTGGCCGGAAAATCTCAGGGACAACTACGACTTTACGCTCAGCCGCCCGGTCGTCGCGCCGGGATGCCACAACGTGGTCAACGCGCTCTTTGTGGGCGCGGCAAAGACGCTTGGCGAGATTGAGGCGATTCTTGGGATGAAGGAGAGTATGAACTGGGAAATGCTGGCAAATGCTTACATCGAGGCATTTTACCGCAAAGAGAGCGGGCTTTTGGCAGACAGCAAGACGAGCAATCACAGCGCGCTCCACTCCAATCTCTACGCGCTCTACTTTGGATTACTGCCGAGAGAAAAAGAAGAAAAAATTGCGGATTTTCTTGTGGAAAAAGGATTTTGCTGCGGCGTGTTTGCAAGCTATTTTATGCTCAAGGGGCTTGCAAGAGTCGGGCGGTTTGACGCGGTATATCAACTCCTTGTCAATGAGAGTGAGCACGGGTGGATGCAGATGGTTCGGGAAGGCGCGAGTGCCTGCTTTGAGGCATGGGGCAAGGATCAAAAGTGGAATACCAGCCTTTGTCACCCCTGGGCGAGCGCGCCGATTTCGGTTTTGATCGAGTGCATCGCGGGAATCATTCCAGACCCCACACAAAAAGACGGGCTGCGCCACGAACCGCACGTTCCAAAGTCGCTCAAAGAACTTAGGATTCAAGTTCCGTTTCGCGGGAAATCTTATATTTTTGAGAAGCCTTCCCCGAACACCTCGCTCGTCTCTAAGATCATGACAAATGCCTCCTCTTCGACTTCATAGGCTGCCTGGCGGACTTTGTAGGCCTCGGATTTGGAGCAGGCGCAAAGGAGAATGTCGCGGTCTTCCCTTGTGTACGTTCCCATGGCGCGGATGGAGGTGGAACCTCGCCCGCAGACGTCGCTGATGTGGCGAGCGACCTCGTCGCCGTGGTTTGTGATGATGATTGCGAGTTTCCCGGCTCCCATGTTGTACATGATCTTGTCGATCACGGCGGAGGTGACAAACGTCGCCGCAAGACCATAGAGCACAGAGTCCACATTTCCAAAGACCGGCCAGCCGAGCACAATCACGAGAAGGTCAATCGCCATGGTCACACCGCCGATGGAGAGGTGTGGATGGAGAGCCTTGATGGTCATTGTGAGAAAGTCTGTGCCACCGGTCGAGGAGCCGCGCATATAGATGATGGCAAGTCCCGCGCCGAGAAAGACGCCCGAATAGAGGGCAGAGAGAAACGGACTGCCCGTGTAGGCGGGCAGCCGTGGAAAGATCACGTCCAGAAAAAAGGTGGAGATCACCATGGTTCGGGCGGTTTTCAGAAGAAAGGTGCGTCCGACCACCTTCCAGCAAAACAGGACAAACGGAACGTTGAGCACCAGACTCATCACGCCGATGGGGAGTCCCCAGAGGTGGTTGATAATCAGGGCAAGTCCGGAGATTCCGCCGGGTGCGAAGTTTGCGTCTTTTGCAAAGGTATAGATGCCCACGGCATACAGGATGCTGCCGACGATGTCGCATACCATATCGAGCAGAAATTCACGGGTGTTTTTTGTCTGATGCGTGGGCATGATGTCCTCCTTGGAAAGTGGGATGGTGTCGTTATGGCGACCCGCCGCAGGCGAGCAGGTTTAGATCAGCTCGTCCTTCTTGGAAAGGATTGCCTCAGCTGCTGCGCACGCCGGGCAGTCGCAATAGATCGCGCCGGCTGCTTTGATCTTCTCGCCGTGCTCCGCCACGCCTTTTGCAGCTTCCTCGCCGCCGAATACTTTCGGTCCCATCTCGGACTTTGCAAACGCGATCAGACCGTCAATCGGGATGATGTCTGCCTCCAGCTCTGCAACGTACTTTTTCATCTGCTCCGCCTCAGCGTCCGTTCCAACTGCCGCCAGCCAGGCATTTGCAACCTCCTTTAACTCCGCGCAGCAGGAATGTGCCGCCAGAAGGTCGTTGGTCTTTGCGGTTACGAAATCGAGAGTTTCTTTTGTCATAAGAATGTCCCCTTTCTTTTATTAGAATACTTCTAGTATAACACATCAAAATGCAATCCACTAGGGCAGTAAAATATTTTGTCGAGGGGTTGACATTTCCCCCATAAAGTCCTATATTATAAATAAACATATGAATACTTGTTCATATATTAAAATGAACGAAATCGCAGATGAGAGGAGGAAGGGAATGGCGTTAAGTGATGTGGAGCAGTGTGAGGACTGTCTGGTTCACGAGGACGTGGTTCAGGCGGTGAATGAGCAGATGCCGGACGAAGATCAGCTCTGTGATTTGGCGGATCTGTTCAAGGTGTTTGGAGATTCTACACGGATTCGGATTCTCTATGTGCTGTTTGAGTCCGAATTATGTGTCTGCGACATCGCGCAGCTGCTCAACATGAATCAGTCCGCGATCTCGCATCAGCTCAGGATTCTCAAGCAGAACCAACTGGTGAAGAGCCGCAGGGAAGGCAAGTCAATCTTTTATTCTCTCGCGGACGGACACGTTAGAACCATCATCAATCAAGGGATGGAACATATTTTAGAGTGAGTTAAAAAATAAAATAAACGGAGGGATTTACAATGAAAAAGAAATTCAAACTGACAGATCTGGACTGTGCAAACTGCGCTGCAAAGATGGAGGATGCAATCAAGAAGATTGACGGTGTCAACGATGCAAACGTGAGTTTTATGATGCAGAAAATGACCATCGACGCGGACGATGCGCGTTTTGAGGAGATTATGGATGAGGTTGTGGCTGTCTGCAAGAAAGTGGAGCCTGACTGCATCATCAATCGGTAAGCAATTTTCGGAGGCTGCTATGAACAAGAAACAGAAAACCATGCTGGCGCGCATCCTTGTGGCATTTGTTCTCTACATTCCGCTGGCGGTGATGGGGCATATGGAATTGTTCGCGCCGAAAAATTCGATTCTTTGGCTGGCGTTGTACCTTATTCCATATGCGATTGTCGGCTGGGATATTGTATACCGGGCTGTTCGCAACATCCGTAACGGTCAGGTATTTGACGAGAATTTCCTGATGGCACTTGCGACATTCGGCGCGTTTGCGGTGCAGGAATACTCCGAGGCAGTTGCCGTGATGGTGTTTTACCAAGTTGGAGAGCTGTTTCAGAGCTATGCAGTCAACCGTTCCCGCCAGTCAATCACTGCGCTGATGGACATTTGCCCGGAATACGCCAACATTGAGGAGGACGGAAAGCTCGTCCAGGTTGATCCCGATGATGTTTCTGTGGGCGATGTGATTGTGGTAAAGCCCGGTGAGCGGATTCCGCTTGACGGCGTGGTGGTGTTTGGCGATTCGATGGTGGATACGTCCGCCCTGACCGGTGAGTCCGTGCCGCGCCGCGCAAAAGAGGGCGATGAGATTATCAGCGGCTGCGTCAACGGAAGCGGTCTGCTGCGTGTGCGTGTCACGAAGGAGTTTGACGATTCTACGGTTGCAAAGATTCTGGAGCTTGTGGAAAATGCTTCTTCCAAGAAGGCACACGTCGAGAACTTCATCACCAAGTTTGCGCGTTACTACACACCTGCGGTTGTGATCGGAGCCGTTGCTCTGGCGATTCTTTCGCCGCTTGTTCTTGGTGAATCCTGGGCAGAGGGCGTTCGGCGTGCCTGCACGTTCCTCGTTATTTCCTGCCCGTGCGCGCTTGTGATTTCTGTACCGATGAGCTTTTTTGGCGGAATCGGTGCAGCTTCCAAGAAGGGCGTTCTCGTCAAGGGAAGCAACTATCTGGAAGCACTCGCTTCTATGGACATGATTGTCTTTGACAAGACAGGAACTCTGACCAAGGGAGAATTTAAGGTCACGAAAATGTACCCGGTCGAGATGGATGAGGCGCAGCTTCTGGAGTTTGCGGCATATGCGGAGAGTTACTCCGATCATCCCATCGCAAAGTCGATTCTCGATGCCTACGCAAAAGAGTTGGATCGAAGCCGCATTTCCAATAATAGGGAGCTGGCTGGTCATGGTCTGGAGGCTGTTGTGGACGGGAAAATGATTCTTGCAGGTAATGAGAAGCTGATGCAGGAAAATGACATCGCGTTCACACATTGCGCGGATGCGGGAACTGTGGTCTATGTGGCGGTGGACGGCGTGTATGCTGGAGCAATCGTAATCGCAGACTCGGTCAAGGATCATGCCGCGGAGGCGATTCACGCACTGAAAAAAGTTGGCGTGAGAAAGACGGTGATGCTGACCGGAGACCGGAAAGAAGCGGGAGAGGCAGTTGCCGCACAGCTTGGAATTGACGAGGTTCACACGCAGCTGCTGCCGGAAGGCAAGGTGAGCCGTGTGGAAAAACTGCTTGCCGCAGAGCATGGGAAACTTGCCTTTGTGGGTGACGGAATCAACGATGCACCGGTGCTCTCCAGAGCAGATATTGGAATCGCGATGGGAAGTATGGGATCGGATGCGGCGATTGAGGCAGCAGACGTGGTATTGATGGATGATGATCCGTTAAAGATCGCTGCGATTGTCCGTATTTCCAGAAAAACATTGGTAATCGTAAAGCAGAACATTGTCTTTGCGCTGGGCGTGAAAGCCATCGTCCTCATCATGGGAGCGTTTGGCGTCGCCAATATGTGGGAAGCCGTATTTGCAGATGTTGGAGTTGCTGTGATCGCGATTATCAATGCCATGCGGGCTTTGAGGGCGGAATGATTTTGGATTTGAGCCTTGAAATTGTCTTTTGCATATGATATAATTACAAGCGATAAATGACAAAGCCAGCTGTTATGCAGAACAGCAAAACGAAAACCCCGGAGCTCTTACCTCCGGGGCTTTCTATTCCGTTTTTGGGATGGTGGCTTAGGCCATAGGCTGGTCGCCAGCTATTTGTCGCCATCCAGCCATTTGCAAATGAAGTAACTAATTACATTCGCCGCGATAGCAACTAACAACGACAAAGCCAGGTTTGTCATACAGAACACCCCCTTTCTATGCCTTTTTAGGGGTGGCAACAGACCTATTCTATCATACATCCCTGTAAGAATCTACTCATTTCCACATAATATGGGCAGGATCGCAATTCTGCCCAATAATTCCAACAATAAAATTTACAATAAGATGTCGTTTAACTCCCGCTTCGGTACATAATGAACCTGGTTTTCGTCGCGGTAATATTTCGTGGAACCGTCTGCGCCGACTGGAACGATTCGGACGTCCTCTTTGGGCTGGCCGAGGGCAAGAACGAGGGAGAGCGCGTAGCGTTCCGGGTCGATGCCTAAGATCTGGGCAGCCTTTGCATGGTCAAAACTTGCCAGCATACAGCCGCCGAATCCCTTTTCCACGGCAGAGAGCATAATCGTCTGGGCGGCGATTCCCTCATCCCATTGCTTATTCTTTCCGACCTGTAAATCCGTTGCGATCACGATATAGGCGGCGGGGCGTTCACCGGGAATTGGGCCATCCCAATCCGTAAGCGCGGCAGCCCATTTTAAGCAGGAAAACAATTTGTCACACTCTTCGGGGGTATTTACCAGACGAAAGCGCAACGGCTGGGCGTTTGCTCCATTTGCCACAAGGCGCGCATTATCCACCCAATCCGTCAGATCCTCGTTGCTGATGGCAACATTTTCATAGAAACGCCGATAAGAACGGCACTTTGTCACAAGTTCTTTTATCATACGATCAATCCTCTCTCGCAGCTTCGCTTACTTCGGAAGAATCTTCCGGGCGCAATTCCTGGCAGGACATGATATGACGCTTGATCGCACTGAAACTGGTCGCGCTCAGATCATGTTCCAGGCGGCAGGCATCATGAACGGCAGTTTCCTCATCCACTCCCAGCCACATCAGCCACTTGGAGATCAGCGTGTGACGCTCGTAGATGGTTTCTGCGATCTTTCGTCCCGCATCGGTAAGGGTGATATGACCGCTGTTATCCATGAGAATGTAACCGTTCTCACGCAGGTTTTTCATTGCAACACTGACACTTGGCTTGGAAAATTCCAGCTCCGTTGCGATGTCGATGGAGCGCACATGAAGTTTTTGCTTGCTCAACATCAGAATGGCTTCCAGATAGTTCTCAGCTGATTCTTGTATTTTCACGTTAAAATCACCTTTCTTTCTCGGATTGGCTGTTTTACAGGTACGATTGGGTTACTTGGAATAGTAACACGATTATTTCTAGTGTATCACAGATTTTGGGAAAAGTGAACTCCCCCTTTTCAGATGTGTGCCGTTGTGTTAAGATGTTTGGGAGAAAGGGAAAATGAACTGTTATGAATTACATTGTGCTGGACCTGGAATGGAACCAGAGTCCCAACGGAAAAGAGGATCGTGTCGATCACCTGCCTTTTGAGATCGTGGAGATTGGTGCTGTAAAGCTCGATGCGAACTTTCGACAGATTGGAGAATTTCACCGTCTGGTAAAGCCGCTGGTGTACACACAGCTGCATTATAAAATCCTGGAAGTGACGCACTTAAATGAGGCAGAACTTCAAAAGAAAGGGAAAATTTTCCCACAGGTTATGGAGGAATTTTTAAGTTGGTGCGGTGAGAAGTACGCGTTTTGTACCTGGGGTTCGATGGATTTGACCGAACTTCAGAGAAATATGGAATATCACCAGATAGAAATTCCGTTTGCCCACCCGCTGCTTTACTACGATGTGCAGAAGCTGCACTGGCTGGAATATGGGCAGGGAAGGAATCGCCTCTCGCTGGATCAGGCGGTGGAGGAATTGCACATTGCGGTGGATCAGCCGTTTCACCGCGCACTTTTTGATGCAGCGTACACGGGAAGAGTATTGGCAGCACTCGATTTTGCGCGTTTGAGCGATTATATTTCTGTGGATTATTTTCGGCTTCCGAGAAACCGCAGGGAAGAGCTGTATCTGCAATTTCCAAGTTATGGGAAATTCGTGTCCATGCCGTTTGAAAATCGCGAGAGCGCGCTTGCAGACAAGGTGGTCACGGATATGATTTGCCCGTTTTGCGGACGGATGCTGCGAAAAAAGATTCGCTGGTTTTCCTGGGGTCAAAAACTTTGCTACGGACTTGCCGTTTGCCCGGAACACGGAACTATGCGCGGAAAGCTGCGGATCAAAAAATCGGAGTACGGCGACACCTATATTGTTCGCACGATCAAGCCCGCCACCGAGGAGGAGGCGCAGCTTATCACCGACAAACGCGAGGAAGGCAGGAAAAAGCGCAACGAGCGCAACCACGAAAAAAGGAAGAAGAAATAGGGAAACTTCCCCACAAAAAATCTTGCAATAATCCCTCCGCAAAGGTATCATACCTATAAAAGGATGCGGTGTAGACCGCGTGCAGAATGGAGGGCTTTGCGTATGGACAATTATGTGATTACGATTGCAAGAGGTTTTGGCACGGGTGGGCGAGAGATCGCCTCGCAGCTGGCGGATGAGCTGGGGATTCACAGTTACGAGAACCGGATTCTCACGCTTGCGTCGCAGCTGAGCGGTTACGAGGAGAGCGTGTTCCGCGAGACGGACGAACACCTGCATGGAACGCTCTGGGGTGCGAAATTGCGCGAACTGCCCAAACGATTGATTCCGTTTGCCAATGAGACTCCGTTTGCTTCGGATGAGAAGCTGTTTGAGTATCAAAAGCAGATTATTGAGGGATTGGCGGATTCTGAGTCGTGTATTATTGTGGGAAAATGCGCCGACTATATTTTGAAGGATCGGGAAAATGTCCTGAGCGTCTACATTGAGGCTCCGCGCCCATATTGCCTGAAGAAAGTGATGAATCGGATGAACGTCACGGAGGAAGAGGCTGCCCGCATGATCTCAAGGACGGATAAGTACCGCGCCGATTACTACAAGTTCTATACCGGCGGCAACTACTGGACGAATCCCGTCAACTACGACCTTACCTTGAACGCTGCACGCATGGGGCAGGACAACTGCATTCAGATTATCTTACAGAGTCTGCGCCTAAAACTGGGCGAGGAGAATTACCAGAAATTGGTAGCGAAGAAGGCATAAAATCAACCAGCGGTTTATTGAAATTTACCGCAAGGTGTGATATACTTCGTCAAAATAAAGGGAACGTCCCGGAAAGGAGAGCATCACATGAGAAACGCAATGGCAAGACAGGATTATATGTATTATGCCTACCGTGGCCTGTATCAGGGTCAGGGGAATTTTGTGATGCACTTCGATTGGTGGAGACGAACCCAGAGAGAGGTGGAGGAAGATTAGGATTCCTTCATTTTCCGAGAAAAGCAAAACTTGGGGCCGTGCATTCCGTCTGGGGTGCACGGCTTTTTTCATAGGAAATGAGTTGCTATTGCGACCCGCCGCAGGAGGAGAATCCTGCGAGCAGGTTCTATTTCATAGGAAACTACATCCTATGAAACAAAAAACGCTCCGCTGTGGATCGCACTGCGGCGGATTGGATATGATACAGGCAAAAAAGAGAAGGGAGAAGAGTTATGGAAATGCCGATGATTGATATGGTATTGACGGGACACAACATTGAGGAGATGAGAAAGGGGAGAAATATTTCCGTGCGCCAGCTTCAGGCGATGTTCGGATTTGAGTCTCCGCAGTCCATCTACAAATGGCAGAGGGGGTTATGTCTGCCAACCATCGACAATTTAGTCGCGCTGGCGATGATCTTTGAAGTGCGGGTGGATGATATTCTTGTATTGGCGTCGTAGGGGAAAAAGAGCCATTGCAAGTGAGAAATCGTGCAATGGCTCAGACTATTATTTTACGGACTTTCCTAATTCATACGCTTTTGAGAGCAGAGGACTTGTCTTGATGCTTCCTTTTTCTGTCATTCCTGGGACGCAGATCTCGCCGATACTCTGCCATCTCAGATAAGCGCAGGTTGCGCGGTACTGTGCCAATGCTGCGTCGTAAACACCGTCCGCACCGGAGTCAAGCAAGAGCGCGGTCTTTTTGAAATGGAATCCGATTTTTCCTCTGGCGTACATCCGGTTGATCGCGCTTTTTAACTGTGCGGTGATGTCAAACCAGTAGATCGGAGAGGCGAATACGAGAAGATCCGTCTGGTCCAGAATCTGGAGAATTTCCCCCATATCGTCTTTCTGGACACATTCCTCGTCATGAGAAAAACAATATTGACATCCAAGACATCCTGCAATTTTCTTGCCCGCAAGGTTGATGAGCTGAACCGTATTTCCGGCTTCGATCGCGCCTCGCTCAAACTCTTTTGCCAGAATCTCAGTGTTTCCGCCGCGTCTGGGGCTTCCGTTTAGAAGCGTAACGTGCATTTTTCTCCTCCTGCTTTTTCCAAATGTAAATGTCCCCGTGCCGTAAAGGCGCGTGACCTCATAAAAATGTAATTGAGAAAAATTATTATAACAGATTTGGACGGAGGATACAAGCGTCTGCAAGGCGCAAGAACTCCCCAGAGCTGCACACTCTGGGGGCGTTTGAACATATCAATCTTTTCCGTAAAAACTCACCAAATACAGTCCGCTGATTCCGACTAAAATATAGATCAGGCGGGCGAGCCACCCAATACCGCCGAACAGGAACTCGACCAGGTTGAACTTGAAAACACCGATCAGCCCCCAGTTGATCGCGCCGATGATTGCAACGGTCAATGCCGTGCAGTCGATTACTTGATTTCTCATTGGGACACCTCCTTCATATGACGCTAGTATTCCCAATCAGAAAAAAATCATTCTTTTGTTGACAAATGCGCGCTGAACGAATACAATACTACTAAACCTACTTAATAAGTATGAAAGAGAGGAAATGGCCATGGGACGGATTTATCAGGGAGCTGTGGAACTTGTCGGGAGAACACCGCTTGTGGAGCTGGTGAACGTGGAAAAGAGAGAAGGACTTGGGGCAAGACTTCTCGCAAAGTTGGAGTATTTGAATCCGGCGGGAAGCGTCAAAGACCGTGTAGCAAAATCCATGATTGAGGCGGCGGAGCGAGAGGGACGATTAAAACCGGGCAGCGTCATCATTGAGCCGACCTCCGGCAACACGGGAATCGGGCTTGCCTTCATCGCGGCTTCCAGGGGATACCGGTTGATTCTCACCATGCCGGAGACGATGAGTGTGGAGAGAAGAAACATCTTAAAGGCATACGGCGCGGAGATTGTGCTCACTCCCGGAGAAAAAGGGATGAAGGGTGCGATTGAGCGGGCAAATGAGCTGGCGCAGGAGATCCCAGGCGCGTTTATTACCGGTCAGTTTGACAATCCTCAAAATCCGGCTGTTCACGAGAAAACGACTGGGCCGGAGATCTGGGAGGACACGGACGGAAATGTGGATGCGTTCGTCGCCGGCGTGGGAACGGGCGGAACGATCACTGGAGTGGGACATTACCTGAAAGGGCAGAACCCAGAGATTGAGATTGTCGCCATTGAGCCTGCTTCCTCCCCGGTACTCACAAAAGGTCACAGCGGGCCTCACAAGATTCAGGGAATCGGTGCGGGATTTGTCCCTAAGGTACTTGATACGAAAGTCTACGATCGCGTTGTGGATGTGGAAGATGAGGACGCATTTGCCGCATCAAAACTTCTCGCAAAGACGGAGGGAATCCTGGTTGGAATCTCTGCCGGAGCTGCGTTAAGCGTGGCGATCCGTCTGGCAAAAGATCCGGCTTATGCGGGAAAAACCATTGTGGTGCTTCTTCCGGACAGTGGTGACCGATACTACTCCACACCTCTGTTTTTGGAAAATTAGTTTCATAAAAACGTCCTTCTGTGCATATGGATATAGATAGGCAGAAGGAGGCGCGCGTATGGAAGAGAGGACAGTGGGACGGGTACACCGGGCAGAGTTTGAGAATCGGGCGATTGGAAAGATTACGGGAATCGTGGAAGTGATCGCATTTGATGAGAATGCCGTGGTTTTGGATACCGATTTAGGGATCCTTACCATTCGAGGAAAAGACTTGCATGTGAGCCGTCTGACGCTGGAAAAAGGCGAGGTGGACGTGGACGGGATGATTGACAGTCTCGTCTATTCGGATGGAGGCAGCGTGAAAAAAAACGGCGGTTCGTTCCTTGCCCGCCTCTTCCAATAAAGGTGGTCTATGAGCGGCGTAATTCACTTTGAGATCGGTCTGATCGCACGCAGTTTTGCGATGGGAGCCGGTCTTATGGCGCTTTATGATCTCCTTCGCCTCTTTCGGTTTCTCGTGCGCCATAACGCGATATGTTTGGGAATCGAAGACTTTTTTTATTGGATTTTCTGTGGCTTTTCATCATTTGTCATGCTGTATCATCAAAACGGAGGAATCCTTCGATTTTATGTGATTGTAGGAATTTTTGCGGGAATGATTCTTTATGATCGCCTTGTCAGCACAAAGTGCTTTACACTCTTGAAAAAAGCGGCAAGAACGTTTAGAATGAAGAGAGACAAGAAGCAAAAAAGCAGGTGAGCAGATGAGCGCGAGGCAGAAGACGGGAACGCAGAAAAAAACACATAACGGGACGAGGACACAGACAAAACGCTATAGACAGCAGAGATTTGAGAATCATATGGCGCTCGTCAGTGTGTTTCTTGTGGTCATATGCCTGGCGATTGCGTTCGGTGTGAAGGGCAGAGAGCTGAAAGCAAAGAATCTGGAGTACCAGATCAAGCAGGATGCCCTGGATGAAAGCCTTGCAGAAGAGAGCAGACGAAGCGATGAACTGAGCGAGAAAGAAACGTATGTAAAGACCAAGGAATATGTAGAAAAAGTCGCGAAAGAAAAGCTTGGTCTGGTCAATCGCAACGAGATTTTAATTAAGCCCAACCAATAGCATTTTTTGGCGAAAGTTTTTGCGTTCAAAGCAACGAATTTCGACGGGATTTTCCCTCCCTGTGGCGTATACTGAAAGGTACGCGGCGAGGAGGGATTTTTGTGTTTGAATTGTTTGATAAAAAGCAGGAGATCAGACAGATCTGCGATGTGAATTTCTATACCGCAAGACGGCTTGAGGACATGGCACAATCCATGGAACGGCTGGCAAAAAGTATCGAGGATGAAGTGAGCGGGGGAGGAAGTCTGACGCGCGCCGACGGGCAGGCAGCTCTTGAGACCTCAGCGGCGTTAGTCTGTGGCGACTGTAACCGGTGTAGTCTGTTGGAGGAGAGCGAAAGGGAGGATAATTATTACCTCTATTATCTGCTGCGAACCTTTGAGCAAAAAGGTCAGGTCGAGACTGCGGACATGCCTCGACGCTTTCAAAACGGGTGTCGGAGAAAAGAGCGGTATCTTGGACAGCTGAATCGTAATCTGGGGCGGGCTGTGATGAATTTATCGTGGAAAAACCGTTTTCTGGAAAGCCGCGAGGCGGTGGCGTCACAGTTTCAGGAGATGGCATCACTTTTGGGAGAATTTTCTAGGCAACTCGACGAGGCGCGTGATGTGACGCAGCAGTGGGAAAATGCGATTCGGCACAGTTTTCGCGCCCAGCATATGGCACTTCGCAGCTTATTGATTTTAGAATATGCAAATGGAAGGCGTGAAGCTTATGTCACTGCCCGCACGGTCAACAAGCGATGTGTGATGAGCACAGATGGGGCGCACTGCATCGAGCGGGCGATTCCCGGCAGTTTTTGGAGTCCGGCAAGGGACAGCCGGATGGTGATCACGCGCCAATTTACGACGGTGCGCTTTGTGGAGGACGGTGATTACCGCATGATCTGCGGCGTCTCACGGATTCCAAGACAGGGCGAGAGTGCGAGCGGCGACAATTACACCTTTGTGGAGAGCCAGGGAAGCCAGGTTGTGATGAGTCTGGCAGACGGGTGCGGAAGCGGGGAGCAGGCAAGGCAGGAGAGTAAGCAGGTGGTTGAGCTTGCCGAACAACTCTTGGAGAGTGGATTTTCCGCGCGCACGACACTGAAACTTGTCAACACGGTGACACTTCTTGCCGGAGTGCAGGAACGGCCGACGACATTTGACATCTGCTGTGTGGATCTGTACACTGGGATGTTGGAGTGCATGAAACTGGGGGCTGCCCCGACCTTTCTCGTCTCAGAAGAAGGCGTGGAAATTCTTTCGATGGGCACGGTTCCGGTCGGGGTGGAGGTGACAGTCGATCCGCAGATTCAGACGAGACAGCTGTGCGAGGGAAATCTCTTAGTGATGGTGAGCGACGGCGTGTTGGACGCGCTTCCCGGAGAGAACAAGGAGAAACTGTTTTGCCAATTTCTGGAAAGCATGGCGCAGAGCACGCCGCAGGAAGTGGCGGATCAGGCGCTGGAGTTTGCGGCATCGTTTGTCCCGGCGGCAAGGGATGATATGACGGTGCTTGCAGCGTCGCTTTGGAAGCGGGAATGAGCGCGCCGGACATTTGACAGAAGAGGAAAAGGGATGGAAGAGATTGAGAAGAAAGTTTACGATACAATCAAAAAAGAGGCGATGCTTTTGCAGGGCGGGCGCGTTCTGGTCGGAGTTTCTGGCGGGGCGGACTCCGTGTGTTTACTCTGTCTGCTTGCAAAAGTGCGCGAAAAATTGGATCTTGCGATTCGCGCGGTGCACGTCCATCATGGGCTTCGCGGCGCGGAGGCGGATGAGGACGCACGGTTTGTAGAGCGGCTTTGTGCAAAACGGGGGATTTCCTGTGAAGTCGTTCGCGTAGATATGCCGGGGTATGCAAGAGAACACGGACTGTGCGAGGAGGAGGCTGGCAGGATTCTTCGCTATCAGGCGATGGAGGAGCTTGCCCATACTTGGGAATTACAGGAAAATGCTTTCGGCTCGGTTCGCATCGCGGTGGCACACAACAGCGACGATCAGGCGGAGACGATCCTTCACAATCTCTGTCGCGGAAGCGGGATCAAGGGACTTGGCGGAATGGCGTCTGTGCGCGGTCGGATCATTCGCCCGCTCTTAGCGGTGAGCAGGGAAGAGATTGTGGGATGGCTGAGGGCGCAGGGAATTTCCTGGAGGACGGATTCGACGAATTTGACGGCGGATTACACGAGAAACCGCATCCGCGCCTTACTTCCGAGCTTGGAAACGCAGATCAACCTGGGAGCAAGGCGAAACATCGTAAAGATGGGGATGTTGGCGGCTCAGGCGGACGCGTACCTTGAGAAGCAGGCAGACGAGTGGATCAAAACGAATGTGGGGGAGATCGCCGGGCGGGGAGAAGTTTCGATTGGTTGCGAGCCGTTTGGAGAACTTGCGGAGATTTTGAAATCGTATGTGGTGTTTCGGGTTTTGCGGACAGTAAGCGGCAGTGCGCGTGATCTTGGCGCGGGTCATGTGGAGCAGGTTTTGGGACTTTTTTTGATGGCAGAAGGCGCGAGATGGGATCTTTCGGGAAATGTCTGTGCTCAGAAAATGCGCGGCAGCGTGCGAATTTTTCATCGGAAAAAGCAAGAAAGTAACGCGCGCAGAGCGCAGGAATCGCAGGAGGCGGCATTTTTCCTGGAATACGAAGAATTTCCCTATAAAAAAGGAATGGAAATTCCGAAAAACCAGTATACGAAATGGTTTGACTGTGATAAAATAAGTGGTACTCCTGTGCTCAGGGGACGAGAGGAAGGAGATTACCTGATTCTTGCGAACGGACACAGGAAGCTGCTCCGGCGCGTGTTGATTGATGATAAGATTTCCAGGGAAGAGCGCGAGAAAATCGCACTTTTGGCAGAGGAAAATCACGTCATCTGGATCATCGGCGGACGGATCAGCGAATATTATAAGATTGGACCGGATACGAGGCGAGTGCTTCAGGTCCGTGCGATAAAGTTATACAAAGAGGACGGAGGAAAAACAATGGCAGACAAGATTCGTGTACTTCTGACGGAGGAAGAGGTAAATGCGAGAATTAACGAGGTCGCAGCAAAGATCAACGAGGATTACGCAGGCAAAGAGGTTCATCTGATCTGTATCTTAAAGGGCGGTGTGTTCTTCACCTGTGAGTTGGCAAAACGCTTGAATATGCCGATGACCATGGATTTTATGTCCGTATCCAGCTACGGCTCCGGCACGGAGTCCAGCGGTGTGGTTAAGATTATCAAGGATCTGGACGATCCGCTTGAGGGCAAGGAAGTGCTGATCGTGGAGGACATCATCGACTCCGGACGTACGCTGGCTTACCTGATCGAAATCTTAAAACATCGCGGCCCGAACAGCATTCGTCTGTGCACGCTGCTGGATAAGCCGGAGAGACGCGTCAAGAAGCAGGTCAAGGTAGACTACACCTGCTTTACGATCCCCGATGAGTTCGTGGTGGGCTATGGTCTTGACTACGATCAGAAGTATCGCAATCTTCCCTTCATCGGCGTTGTCGAGCAGGAGTAGGAGCAAGGAGGAAGTTCGTTGAGACAGCAATCACAATTTCGAGGTTATGGCTTTTTTGTGATGGTGCTTGCCGTGATCGCCATATTGATGCTGTATTTTCGCCCCATTCAGGGAAGTGGAAAAGAAAGCTTCAATCGTCAGGATTTTGAGATCATGTTGGAGAGCGGCACAGACCAGATCGAGGAAGTCACAGTCCTTCAGAATCCGCAGCCGCCAACCGGAGAAGTCACGGTCGCGCTGACAAACGGAACGCAGGAGAGTTTTTACGTTTCCGATGTGCGTGAGATTGAGCAGGAACTGCGCGCTGCCGGCGTGCCGTACCAGATGGGAAATGTTCCGCAGGAGAACACCTTCATCACCATCGCACTTCCGATTATGCTCTCCGCAGTCGTGATCGGCGTGATTATGATGATGGGGCGCACGGCGGCGTCAGGCGGCTCAAACAACCGCATGATGAATTTTGGCAAGAGCCGCGCCAGAATCAGCAGAGACAGCAAAGTCAACTTTGAGAGCGTGGCAGGTCTTCACGAGGAAAAAGAAGAGCTGCGCGAGGTGGTGGACTTCTTAAAAAACCCGCAAAAGTATACGAGTGTCGGCGCGCGTATTCCAAAGGGAATGTTGCTTGTCGGCCCGCCCGGAACGGGAAAGACCTTGCTTGCAAAGGCAGTTGCCGGGGAGGCGGGAGTTCCGTTTTTCTCCATCTCTGGTTCGGACTTTGTGGAAATGTTCGTGGGCGTGGGTGCGTCCCGCGTGCGCGATCTGTTTGAGGAGGCAAAGAAAAATGCCCCCTGCATCATCTTCATCGACGAGATCGACGCGGTTGCCAGACGGCGCGGAACCGGAATGGGCGGCGGTCACGATGAGAGAGAGCAGACCTTGAACCAGCTGCTCGTTGAGATGGACGGTTTCGGCGTCAACGAGGGCATTATCGTGATGGCGGCGACAAACCGTGTGGATATTCTCGATCCCGCAATCCTTCGCCCCGGTCGTTTTGATCGCAAAGTTGGAGTCGGAAGACCGGATGTGCGGGGACGTGAGGAGATCTTAAAAGTCCATGTGAAGGATAAACCGCTCGGCGAGGACGTGGATCTGGAGCGCGTGGCGCAGACCACGGTTGGATTTACGGGCGCGGATCTGGAGAACTTGATGAACGAGGCGGCAATTCTCGCCGCAAAAGAGGGACGCAGATTCATCCGTCAGGCGGACATTGACCATTCCTTTGTGAAGGTGGGAATCGGCGCGGAGAAGCGCAGCAAGGTGATCACCGAGAAAGACAAAAAGATTACGGCTTACCACGAGACGGGTCATGCGATCCTCTTCCATGTGCTTCCGGACGTTGGTCCGGTGCACACGGTTTCCATCATTCCGACCGGAGCTGGCGCGGCAGGATACACCATGCCGCTTCCTGAGAAAGATGAGATGTTTAACACCAAGGGAAAGATGCTTCAGGACATCATGGTATCGCTTGGCGGACGCATCGCAGAGGAACTGATCTTTGACGATGTGACGACCGGAGCCTGCCAGGACATCAAGCAGGCGACTCAGGTTGCAAGAGCCATGGTGACGCAGTACGGAATGTCAGACCGCGTGGGACTGATCCAATACGGCTCCGATGAGGATGAAGTCTTTATTGGGCGCGACCTGGCGCACACCAAGAGCTACGGAAACGGAGTTGCCGACACGATCGACAGCGAGGTCAAGCGCATCATCGACGAGTGCTACGCAAAGGCAAAAGCCATCATCGTCGAGCACAGTGATGTGCTTCATGCAGGTGCGCAGCTGTTGATGGAGCGCGAGAAGATCGGACAGGAAGAGTTCGAGGCGTTGTTTGAAAAGAAAACGGAGCAGGTGGTGGAGTAAAAGTGCATAAAAATTTGCGTCGAATTTTGTGAAGTTTGTGCACACTTTTTTGAGGACTCGTGCTATTATAATAGACGTAACCCCCCCAATACATTATATAGTTTTTGCTACACCCCATAAGAAACGAAATACCTTCTCCTGAAAAACCCGGCTACCCCGCCGGGTTTTTCGTCTTTTCGGCGATAAGTAATGTGGGGATGGATAATGATTGATAATTCGCGCACATTCCGTTAAAATAATAAATAAGCAATTTAGAATAGAGGAAAGTAAGATGGAAGAAAAAGAACGATGTCAGATTGACCGGGCAGCGTTGTTTTGTTCCGGGACGCAGGACTATCGTGTTCCGCCTGAGCCGGGCGAGGACGAGGATGTGTTCGTGCGCTTTCGGACAAAGAAAGAGAACGCAGACCGGGTATTTTATATAGAAGCAAAACAGGAATACGAGATGAGAAAGACGTACTCGGATGAACTGTTTGACTATTACGAGCACAAATTGCACACGGGATCGGAGCCGATCCGCTACCATTTTCGGGTGGAGAGCGGGGCGGACGTCTGTACCTATAATCGCCTTGGTGCGGACGCAGAAGCGGGCGCAGAGTTTGACTTTTGCATTGTGCCGGGATTTTACACCCCGGACTGGGCAAAGGGGGCGGTGATGTACCAGATCTTTGTGGATCGTTTTTGCAACGGAGACGAGCAAAATGACGTGAAAGAGAGAGAGTACGTCTACATCGGACGGCCTGTGGAGCGGGTAGAAGACTGGGAGCGGTATCCTTCCAACGTGGACGTTGGCTGTTTCTACGGCGGCGATCTGGCAGGTGTGCGCTCGCATCTGGACTACATTCAGAGCCTTGGAGTGGAAGTGATCTACTTTAATCCGCTCTTTGTATCTCCGTCCAACCACAAGTACGATACGCAGGACTACGAGCACATCGACCCGCATTTTGCCGTGATCGAGGAGGACGGAGGAAGCCCAGTCGCTCAGGGAGCTGCCGACAACGGCGAGGCAGATCAATATGTGGTGCGTTCTGCTTCCCCGGAGAACCTGAGTGCGAGTGACCAGTTTTTTGCCGAGTTTGTTCGGGAGATTCATGCACGCGGGATGCGCGTGATTTTGGACGGCGTGTTCAATCATTGCGGTTCGTTTAACAAGTGGCTGGACGGGGAGGAGATCTACGCCAGACAGGGCGGATATGAGCCGGGGGCATTTTTATCAAAAGACAGTCCCTACCACAGTTTCTTCTCGTTTGTGGACGAGAGCGACGGCGCGTGGCCGAGGAACAAGACGTACAGCGGCTGGTGGGGACACGATACGCTGCCGAAGCTGAACTACGAAAAGTCGGAGAAATTGGTGGACTATATTCTGGCGATTGCGAAAAAATGGGTCTCCGCCCCGTATTGCGTGGACGGATGGCGGCTTGACGTGGCGGCTGACCTTGGCAACACAGCGGAGTACAACCACAAGTTTTGGAGGAAGTTCCGAAAGGCAGTCAAGGAGGCGAACCCGGAAGCCCTGATTCTTGCGGAGCACTACGGCGATCCGAGACCGTGGCTTGCAGGCGATCAGTGGGATTCGGTGATGAACTACGATGCGTTTATGGAGCCGGTGACCTGGTTTTTGACGGGAATGGAAAAGCACAGCGACGCGTTCCAGGGCGACCTTTTGGGGAACGGAAAATACTTCTTTGACTCCATGAATTACCATATGAGCCGCATGGGAACGGGCTCGATCCTGACGGCGATGAACGAGTTGTCAAACCACGACCACTCCCGCTTTCTGACGCGCACAAACCACACCGTCGGACGGATTGCAACGATGGGGCCTGAGGCGGCAAGTCAGGGAATCAAAAAGTGGATCATGCGCCAGGCGGTGATGATTCAGATGACGTGGCCGGGCGCGCCGACGGTCTACTACGGTGACGAGGCAGGTGTGTGCGGCTGGACGGACCCGGACAGCAGAAGAACGTATCCGTGGGGAAAGGAAGATCTGGAGCTGGTGGAATTTCACCGCTACATGATCCATATACACAAAACGCTCCCCGTGTTGAAACAGGGAGCGGTAAAAGCTCTGATCGGAGCCGATAATCTGATTGTCTACGGGCGGATGCTAAAAGACCATCAAAGTGTCACGATCGTCAGCCGAAGCCCGCAGAGCCAGAAGATTGAAATTCCAGTCTGGCTGCTTGGCGTCACGGACGATACACCGATTGCCCGATTGATGATGACGGACGAGGACGGCTACAATGCCGGAATCCTCAGTTATCCGGTCAAGGGCGGAGTTTTGACGGTTGAGATGCCGCCAAAGAGCTCCGCACTGTTTTTGACCAGGGCAGAAGAATACTACCCGGTTGTGAACGCTATTTCGCAGCTTTGACCTGCTTCCAGAGCTCGTTGTAGAGCCGTTCGGAAGTTTCGCCCAGATACTGGAAAGTCTCGCTCTCGCGAAGCAAAGCGTTCATGTCCGGGAACACGGCTTTGTTTTCCTGAAGCTCTGGGTCGAGCATCTCAAACGCGCCGGTGTTCGGCGTAGAATAGGTAATATACTCAAAGTTCTTTAATGCAATATCGGGGCGGCACAGGAAGTCAATCCACTTCTCAGCTGCCTCTTTATTTTCTGCATTTGCCGGGATCACCCAGGCGTCAATCCAAACATTGCTTCCATTTTCCGGGACAACATACTCCAGATCGTATCCAAGACCGAGACTTTCGATCTGTTCTTGAATGTAGAGCAGTTCTCCGGAGAAGATAACGCTCACCGCGGCCTCGCCGCTGATCATCTTATCTCTTGCCTGGTCAACAACATAGGCCTGAACGAGCGGCTTTTGCTCGATAAGAAGCTTCGTTGCCTGCTCAAGCTCATCGGGATTGGTGCTGTTTAAGGAGTAACCAAGACTCTTTAACGCCACCATAAAGCAGTCGCGCACGCTGTTTTGCATCAGGATCTCGCCTTTTAAGCGCGGATCCCACAGATCCGACCACTGCGTTGGGGCAGGAACGCCGAGCTCTTCCAGACGCTGCTTGTTGTAGAGAATGCCGACCGTTCCCCAGGTATAAGGCACGGCATATTGGTTGCCGGGATCAAACGACTCAGCCATCTTCAGGTAGGAGTCTCCAATCTGGGAAATATTGGGAATATTTCCTGTATCAAGCGGAGCGAGCAGATTCTTCTCGATCATGTGCTGGATCATGTAATCCGAGGGGCAGACCACGTCGTACTTGACGCCGCCGGCCTCGATCACCGGGTACATTTCCTCGTTCGTCTCAAACGTATCGTAGATCACGGTAATTCCCGTCTCTTCTTCAAATTGCTTGATCACGTCCTCATCAATGTACTCGCCCCAGTTGTAGACCTTTAAGGTTGAACCTGCGGTGTTGGAGGCAAAGACTGCCTTGTAACCGGGGACGATGATCAGACCGGCAAGAATCAGGCAGGCAGCTCCGGTGAGCGGCAGCATTTTCTTGGTGAGCATCTTGTCAAGAAGCGGCTGCTTTTGCGGCTTTCCGGGCTTTGGAGCCGGGCGGAAGTTTGCAACCAAAAGAATCGCTAGTACCGCGAGAAAGATCACGGTGGAGAGCGCGTACATGGATGGGCGGATTCCGCGGCGCACCTCACTGTAAATCAGGGTGGACAGCGTGTTGATGCCCGCGCCCTTAGTAAAGTGCGTGATGATGAAATCATCGAGCGACATGGTGAACGCCAAAAGGAATCCGGAAACCACACCGGGGAGAATATCCGGGAACACGACCTTAAAAAATGCCTCGATCGGGGACGCGCCCAGATCCATTGCCGCCTCGTAGATCGTCCGATCCGTCTGTTTGAGCTTTGGCATGACGCTTAAAATGACGTAGGGCAGATTAAAGGTGATATGCGCGATCAGCACCGTCTTAAATCCCAGGGAAATGCCAAAGGCAATGTAGGAGAGCATCAAGGAGATTGCGGTCACAATCTCAGCGTTGAGCATCGGAATGTTGGTGAGGCCCATACAGAACGATCTCGGAATCCGGGACATACTGTTCATAGCGATTGCCGCCGCAGTGCCAAGGATCGTCGCCGCAAGAGCGGAAACCAGGGCGATTAACAGCGTGACGTAGAGCGCGTTCATGATGGACGAACTCTGGAACATCTGCGCGTACCAATCGAGAGTGAATCCACCCCATTGGCTGCGCGATTTGGAGGTGTTAAACGACAGCACCATCATCGTCAGAATGGGCGCGTAGAGAAACACCAGGATCAAAGCTAAGTAAAAGTTGGAAATCCATTTCTGGATGGTCTGTAATAAGTGCTTCATCAGAATGCATTCCCCTCTCCGTTTTTATCGTATTTTGCGATCAGAGCCATACTGATCAGGATGAACACCATCAGGACAAGGGACAAGCCGCTGCCAAGGTGCCAGTTACTTCCGCGGGTAAATTCCTGCTCGATGACATTTCCTATTAAAAGGATCTTGCTGCCGCCGAGAAGATCGGAAATCACGAACGTGGTCAGAGAAGGAACGAATACCATGGTGATGCCGCTGATGATGCCGGGGATGCTTAACGGAATCCAGACAAGATACAAAATCTGGAAGCTGTTTGCGCCCAGGTCTTTGGCAGCGTTGATGGTGTTCTCGTCAATCTTTGAGATCACGTTGTAGAGCGGCAGAACCATAAAGGGAAGGAAGTTGTAGACCATACCGAGTATGATTGCTCCCCAGGTGTTGATCAGGTTCTGCGTCGGCAGATGAAGAAACGTCAAAATGCCGTTGATCACGCCGTTTTTCTCCAAAAGTGTCTGCCACGCCATGGTGCGAAGCAGGAAATTCATCCACATTGGAAGGATGAAGATAAAGACAATAAAGCTGCTGGCAGCTTTTCCGTGCCCGCGAAGAATCATGGCGAGGGGAAATGCCAGAAGCAGACAGAGCGCAGTTCCTGCCAGGGATAGTCCGAGGGAGAGAACGAGTGCTCCGATGTGGTCAGGCTCCATGATTGAGGCGATATTTGCAAGGGTCAATGCTCCGGTCTGGTCTGTCAAACCGTACCAGAGAATCATCGCCAGAGGAATCAAAGTAAAGCCCACCATCCAGACAAGGTAAGGACCGGCAAGGAGTTTCTTGCCCAGTTCCGCGCGTTTGATGCTATTCATTGACTCCGATTGCCTCCTCATCTTCTGACGCCGGTTTGTTCATGATCTGAATATCAAACGGTTCCACATGAATTCCGACTTCTTTGCCGACGGGGAACATATCGGTGGAGTGAACGAGCCACTCGAATCCGTCCGGGGTAGTGACTTCCATCTCGTAGTGCACGCCCTTAAAGATCAGATGCGTCACGCGCCCGACAAGCGTGCCTTCTTCCGGGGCAACCAGGTCAATATCTTCGGGACGAATGACGACATCCACGGGTTTATTCTGCCCAAATCCCTTATCGACACAGACAAAGTTTGCGCCAAAGATTTGCACCAGCTCATCGCGAAGCATGATGCCGGGGACAATGTTGCTCTCGCCGATAAAGTCTGCGACAAAGGCATTCTCCGGCTCATTATAGATCTGCTCCGGCGTGCCCATCTGCTGGATATATCCCTGGTTCATGACAACGATGGTATCGGACATGGTCAGGGCTTCTTCCTGGTCATGAGTGACGTAGACGAAGGTGATTCCAAGCTCGTTCTTTAAGCGAATTAGCTCGTATTGCATATCCTGGCGCAGCTTTAAGTCGAGCGCGCCCAGCGGCTCGTCTAAGAGCAGAACGCGGGGCTCATTTACGATGGCGCGGGCAATGGCGATTCGCTGTTGCTGACCGCCGGAGAGAGAGGTCACATCACGGTTTTCGTATCCGGACAGACCAACCAGTTTTAAGGCATACTTGATCTTATCGTCAATGTAAGTCTTTGGTTTGTTCTTGATTTTCAAACCAAATGCGATGTTCTGCGCGATGTTCATGTGCGGGAACAGGGCGTATTTCTGGAAGACGGTGTTGAGTTGACGCTTGTGAGCCGGAAGCCGGGTAATATCTTCACCGTCAAAATAGACACTTCCCTTATCCGGGCTGGTAAATCCGCCCAGGATTCGGAGCGTGGTACTTTTGCCGCAGCCACTGGGACCGAGCAGAGTGACAAAGGTATTCTCCTTGATGGAGAGATTTAAGTCGTCCAGCACAAGCTCTCCATCGAAGCTTTTATAAATGTGCTGAAAATCAATCAATGGCTGGCTCATAGTTTTTCTCCTTTGAAAACGATTTTACATACTCTAGCTTGTACGCTAGAAAGACGGCGGGGAGCTGACCCAGAGAATGCTCGCGCCTGCTTTGCTCGTAAGAAAATGTTTCTTATCCGCAGTAAAATAGAAGGATTCACCCTTCTTTGCTTTGTAGATCTTGTTTCCAAGATGAATGGAGACACTCCCTGAGAGCACATATCCAAACTCCTCGCCTTCGTGGGGATTGTCCGGGTAAGTGCTTCCTCCTGCCTCCAACGTCAGGAGTATCGGCTCCATGACATTTTTCTGGGCATTGGGAATGATCCACTTGATTTCATTGTGAAGCTCGCTGTCGTATTTCTCAAAATAATCCTGCCTGGAAAATACGATCTGTTCCTCCGGCGTCTCGTTGAAAAATTCTCCCAAAGATGTGCCAAGACACTGGAGAATATCCATTAGCGTGGCGATGGAGGGGGAGGTCAGATCACGCTCCAGCTGGGAGATGAAGCCTTTTGACAGCTCCGTCCGGTCAGCCAGCTCTTCCTGGGTCAGCCCTTTGAGCACCCTCAGCTCCTTCAGTTTCGCTCCGATCTGCATCATAAGTACCTCTTTTACTGTTTTAAACAAAAAGTTTACAAATATTAACTGAAAATATTATAAGCAAAAAGTTTAGTAATAATAAACACACGCAAAGGCTATTATACATCAATCTGACGGGTTGTCAATAGGAATTTTCGATTAACAAATAGAAAAAAGTATGGTATGATGAGGGCAAAGTCATTCTGGGAGGTAAAAGGAAATGAAAGGCAAATACATGGCATATGTAGGATCTTACTCCTACACCGGAAAAGCAAAGGGAATCACCGTATTTGACGTTGATGTAGAGAAAGGAACGTTTAAGGAACGCTGCGAGGTTGAGGTGGATAACTCCTCCTATGTAATTGCCTCCAGCGATGGGAAGACGTTGTATTCCATTGCGGATGAGGGCGTTGTTTCCTTCCGGATTCTGGAAAATGGCAGCTTGGCAAGACTCAACAGCGCTTCGATCCGGGGCATGAGAGGATGCCATCTGTGCACGGACAAGGATGACAAGTACGTTCTGGTGTCCGGTTATCATGATGGAAAGACCACGATTCTGTCCTTAAATCCGGACGGTTCTGTCGGTCAGATCGTGGACGGCGTGTTTGACAAGGGCTACGGCAGTGTGGCAGAGCGTAACTTCCGCCCCCATATCACCTGCGCCCGCCGGACTCCCGATGGCAAGTTCGTGATGAGCGTGGATAACGGAATTGACCAGGTACGCATTTACCGCTTCAACGAGAAAGATCAAAAGATGATGCAGGTGGACGCAATTCGCTGTGATTTGGAGAGCGCGCCCAGACATTTCCGCTTCAGTTCCGATGGACGTTTCATTTACCTGATGTATGAGCTGAAGAAAGTCATTGACGTTTACTCTTACCAGACCGGAGAGCGTGCGCCTGTGATTGAAAAAATCCAGACCATCTCTACGACAAGCACAAAGAATCCCGGCAACCTGACGGCTGCGTGTGCGATGCGTCTGTCTGCGGATGAGAAGTACGTTTATTGTACCAATGCTGGGGAGAACACCGTATCAGTTTACAGCAGAGATGCCGAGACGGGACTCTTAACGATGCTGATGTGCCTTCCGATCAGTGGTGAGTACCCGAAGGACATCGCCATTTTCCCAGATAACGAGCACATTGTTTCCGTCAACCACGACAGCGGTACGCTGACTTTCTTTAAGGTGGATTACGAGAAGGGACTTCTGGTCATGAGCGGCAGAGCGGTATCTGTCAACGAACCCAACTGCTGTGCGATCGTAAAGACAAGGTAGGGGGAAGCATGGCAGGATCGACTTACGGAACAATCTTTCGAGTAATGACGTGGGGGGAGTCTCACGGCAAGGGCATCGGCGTTGTGGTGGATGGCTGCCCGGCGGGACTTCCCCTGGACGAGAGCGATATTCAGGCATACTTAAACCGCAGAAAACCGGGGCAGAGTAAGTTTACCACCGCGCGCCAGGAAGCGGATCAGGTTGAGATTCTGTCCGGCGTATTTGAAGGAAGGACAACAGGCACTCCGATTGCGATGGAGGTGCGAAACACCGACCAACGTTCCAGAGATTACGGAAACATCATGGACACTTACCGCCCCGGTCACGCAGACTACACCTTTGACGCAAAGTACGGCTTTCGCGATTACCGCGGCGGCGGGCGTTCTTCCGGGCGCGAGACGACGGCGCGGGTGGCTGCCGGAGCTGTTGCCGGAAAGCTCTTAGCGAGTCTTGGGATCACCTGCACGGCTTACACAAAGTCCATCGGGCCGATTGAGGTGAGCCCAGAGCGGTTTGACCTTGCACAGATCACAGAGAACCGCCTGTATATGCCGGACGGCGAGGCGGCGAAATTGGCAGAGGCGTATCTTCAGGAACAGATGGGAAAATGCGACTCGTGCGGCGGTGTGGTGGAGTGCCGGGTGAGCGGTTTGCCCGCAGGAATCGGTGAGCCGGTCTTTGAAAAGCTCGACGCCAACCTTGCAAAAGCGATGCTCTCAATCGGAGCGGTCAAAGGCTTTGAGATCGGGGACGGATTTGCTGCGGCTCGTTCCTGCGGCTCTCAGAACAACGATGCGTTTGTGATAAACGGGGGAGAAGTCGCCAAGGCGACAAACCACTCCGGCGGAACGCTGGGAGGAATGAGCGACGGGGCGGAACTTATATTCCGGGCGGCATTTAAGCCAACCCCTTCCATTGCCCAGCCACAGCAGACGGTGACGCGTTTTGGGGAGGAGACGGAACTTCTCATAAAAGGCCGCCACGACCCGGTGATTGTGCCCAGAGCCGTTGTTGTGGTGGAAGCTATGGCAAATCTGACGATTTGTGATCTGTTATTTTTGTCGATGACCTCAAGACTCGATAAAATACAGGCTTTTTTTGGGAAAAATACAGGTGGTTTTGGATATTGAAAAAAAGAAGCAGATTCCGTATAATGTGCACGAAACAAAGGAATTGTCTATTTTCAAAGTAACATGGAGGTTACGAACAATGATTAGAAAGTTTTTAGCGTGCACAACGATTCGAGAGAGAATCGAGTTTCTGTCCAACACCGTTCTTGCGGACTGGACGGATCAGGACTTAAATGTAATCCTGAGCGCGTTCAATCTGGACCCTGCATCTTTTGCAGATAAAGCGGCAAAGGTATCTGCCATTGAGCAGTATCTGGCAAACTACAAGCATCAGGTAGAGCAGAGCACGGATCTGGACTGTGAGAAGCTGGATCAGCAGATCACAAGAGATGAGGGCAAGACGCTTTACGAGCATCAGCCCGTGATCGACGTTCTTCAGAACGCGATGAGCGTGGATGCAATGCTGCACCGTTCATAAGAAATGAGTATTTTTTGGTTTCATAGGGCGCAGTTTCCTATGAAATAAAATGAGCCGGAGACGATGTGTCCCCGGCTTTTTTGCATTCTTGTATCCAAATTAGGCTAATACGCTCTTTAAGTACTCTGCGATCTCAGGCACCTGGCAGTTTGTAAAGAAGTATTCCTGGAACTTCTCGCCGCTGATGGCAGTCTTTAAGAAATCCTGGTCAATGGTCTTTAAGATGGTCATCATGTCCGTGTGTGTGATTTCCTTTACGCCATCCAGGATTTTCTTGTTGCGCTGCTCCGGAACAACGCGCTCCTTGGGATAACCGCCGCCGCTCTCGCAGCCAAACAGCTTCTCAAAGATGTACTGAAGACGCAGCTCCGCGCCCCAGCCAAAGCCTTTTGCAAAGGGAAGGGAGATTGCGTTTCCGTCGTTGATCTGAGCGAACATATAAGCATCCTCCGCGTCAACCACATGACCGCACAGCACACCGGGGAATGCGTTGCAAGCAAGCATCGCGCCCTCACCCGTGCCGCAGCCGGTTACAACGTAGTCAGCAGCCTTGGAGTTGAGCAGGATTGCAGACAGCAGACCGCACATAACGTAGGTCAGCTGTGTCTCGTCCTCAGCCGTGTACATTCCATAGTTGTACACCGTATGACCCATCGGTTCCACGATCTTCTTCAGATTCTCACAGATCATGCCATTCTTTCCAGCCTGGCTGTTCTCATTGATTAAAGCAATTTTCATAATATAAAAGATCCCCTTTCAAATATTCCCTTATAGTATAGCGCGTTTTGGGAGATATGGGAATGGGGAAATGGAAAAATGCGGGGCGC